>ERZ1026894.1196-NODE-1196-length-15901-cov-2.812760_pt1 | contig 15901 bp, 13 predicted proteins | sample MGYA00380177_ERZ1026894 | MGnify/ENA primary metagenome ERZ1026894 (study PRJEB33269, sample SAMEA4719813) | human gut metagenome | biome: human-associated habitat; feature: organic feature; material: feces | place: Cameroon | collected 2013-10 ... | reverse complement strand
GGAGTCGTCGGCAGCGTCAGATGTGTATAAGAGACAGGCCGTCCACTCCGCACTCGACCCCCAGCCTCGCCATCTCCTCAGCGTGCTGCGCGGTGAACATGACCGCTCCGGGGTGACTCATCTCGGTGACGGCGTAGATCTCCGCTCCGCCGGACGCCTCGACGGCGGCCCTCAGGGAGTCGTCGCCGGTGAAGGCATGGACGATGACTGCGGAAGCCCCTCTCGACACGGCGTTCTCGACGATCAGCCTGACCGTGTTGGGGATGTCGGCGACCTTGAAATCGCAGATCACATCGGACAGCTCCGAGAGCCTGGTGATCATCTCCGGCCCTTCGGAGAGGACCAGGGGCCAGTTGATCTTGATCGCGTCCACGATTCCGGAGACGGACTCCGCCACCGCCAGGGCCTTCTCCCCGTTCGTCTCGTCGAGCGCGAGAACCAGCCTGCTGTCCTTCTGCATACGGGATGCGACGGCCACGAGAGATATTAATGCATCGAGCCATGCGAAGGCCATGCTCAGGAGGATGGAGTGCGGATCCGCCCGCTGCGGGAAGGTTTCCGAAGGCTGCGTCAGATGCATCGAGGGCTCGAAGATGGTCCTCTTCGTCACCGGCAGGTGCAGATGGGGCTGCGACTACTGCCCCGCGTCCCTGGAGAAGAAGGGGAAGGACGTCATCTACGCCAACGAGGGCCTCGTCCATACGGACGAGGAGGTCATCGCGGAAGCGGAATCCATGGATGCGACCGGCACCGGGATAACCGGAGGCGACCCGCTCATAGACATGGACCGCACCATCCACTTCATCCGCCTTCTGAAGGACCGCTTCGGCCCCGAGCATCACATCCATCTGTACACCGCGACCCTCGACGAGGACAAGGTGAAGCTCCTGGAGGAGGCGGGACTCGACGAGATCCGCTTCCATCCGAGGGACGATCAGTGGGCCCATATGGAGGAGGCGGGACTCGACGAGATAGTCCGTTCCACGAGGATGAAGGTCGGGATAGAGGTACCCGCGCTCCCCCGCAGAGAGGCCGATCTCATCGCTCTGATCGAATATGCCAGATCGATCGGAATCGACTTCATCAACCTCAACGAGCTGGAGTTCTCCGAGAGCAACTGGGACATGATGGACATCCACGGCTACTCCGTGAAGGACGACATATCCTCTGCCGTGGCCGGCTCCGAGGAGACGGCGATGAAGGCCATGAAAAGAGCCAGAGGTGCGAATGTCCACTTCTGCTCGTCCGCTTTCAAGGACGGCGTGCAGCTCCGCAGGAGGCTCGTCCGCAGGGCGATGCACATATCGGAGGCGTATCAGCAGGTCACCGAGGACGGCACTTTGATCCGCGGATTCGTGCGCGGGGAGCCCGATGCGACGGTCGCGAGACTGAAGGAGCTCGGAATCCCGGAGGACATGCTCCATCCGATGGACGACAGGGTCGAGGTGGCGCCCTGGATACTCGAGAGGATCGCTCCCAAGCTGGAGCAGAAGGCCTGGCTGTCGGAGCAGTACCCCACGGCCGACGGCCTGGAAGTGGAGAGGACCCCCCTCAACCGAGGGGGGCCGATCTAAAGGATTTGAGGGGAGGCGCCCGAAGGCGCTCACTCCACACTCAGGCTCTGGATATCGTGATGCCTGTTCACGATGTCCCTGGCCAGGCGGAGGTTCTTTCCAGCCTTGCCGATGGCGCGTCCCTTCAGCTTGGGGTCCACGGTGACGGTCGCGTGCGTGATGTTGCCGCGCTGCTCGATGACCACCTTCTGAGGGCCGTAGATGTGGAACACGTTCATCACGAACTGCTCCGGGTCCTCGGAGAACTCGACGACCTGGATATTCTTCCCTGTGAGCTCCTTGAGCTTGATGACGTGCTCGCCCTTCTTCCCGACGGCGATGTTGGCCTTCCCCTTCTCGACGATGAACACGAGCTTGTCCTCGGTATCCATGCAGTCGATCGCGCTCGTCTTTGTGACGGTCTCGAAGAGGGAGATGTATCTCAGCGTCTCTTCCGTTAACACGATGTCGGCAGGCATGTTGCATCACAGCGTAAGGATGTTGGACGTGCCCTTGTCGATGATGACCAGAGCGGACACGGAGAAGGGTTTTCCGCACAGAGCACCGAGCTCCATGTTGTTTCCATCGTAGACGTGCACCTTGACGTCGAGGTCGCCGGTGAGGTCCTTGCAGGGGCAGTTCCTTGCGAGAACCACCATCTGGGCCTTTCCGCCCTTGACGGCCTTGAGGGTCTGGTCGACACCGAACTCCACCTTTCCGGTGGTGATCGCGGTCTTCAGCGCTCTGCTAATATCAATCTTCTCATCGCTCATCTTCATTCACCTTTCTTCTTCTTGGGTGTGTAAATGATGTTTACAGCGCCGGTACCGAGAGTGACCGGCTGACCGACGATGATGTTCTCGGTGACTCCCTCGAGGGGATCCGTCTCACCCACCATCGCGGCGTGCAGCAGATGTGCTGCGGTGATCTCGAAGGCCGCTCTTGCGAGCACGGAGGATTTCTTTCCAGAGACTCCGTGCCTTCCGATGGCCTTTACGTATCCGTCATTCGTCATGAGGTCGGCGACCAGCATGATGTGCCTGATGTCGACGTCCAGACCGGCCTCTCCGAGGGTTCCCATCGCCTCATGGATGATGGAGTTCCTCGCGGCCTCGATTCCCAGGACGTCTGCGACCTCCAGGATGCTGTTCGTCATGACATTGTCAGCATCGACGCCTTCCACCTTGAGGACCTCCTTGAGGTTGCTCCCCTCGGTGACGATCTTCCAGGAGCCCTCCGTCTTGGACAGGATGGCCCTTGTGATGCCGTCGATCCCTTTGATCTTGGCATTCTTGATGGCGTCGAACATGACCTGCAGTTTCTTGTACGAGGGCTCGTCGGATGTAACGACGATCTCGAACCCGTCCTTCTCGACGAGTCCCTTGACCGCCTTGACCTTCTTGAGCCTCTCGACGATGTCGTCCTCGGTGATCCCCTTGTTCTCCATCTTGCGGACGTCGGGAACGATGATCAGCCTCATGTTGGTGATATCGGTCTCCACCTTCGCGATGTCGAGGAGGGTCGTGATCTCGATGTTGGAGGCCACGAACCTGGCGACCTTCTCGTCCTGAGCGGCGGTGCCGGTCAGGGGGATGTTCATCGACGGGGTCGACGGGATGCGTCTGGCATCCACGATCTCGATCAACCTGGGCAGACCCTGGGTGACGTTGACGTTCGCGACTCCCGCGTAGTGGAATGTACGCATGTTCATCTGCGTACCGGGCTCTCCCAGCGAATGGGCGGCCATGACTCCTGCGGACTCGTTCTGATCCATCAGGTGATTGGTGTACATCTCGCCCGCGCGCTCGAGCAGCTCCCTGCATTTCTCATCGGACAGCTCGGCATGCTTGATGCGGTCCGCGATGTCGACGATGATCTTCAGAGGGAGCCTGACGCCCATCTCCTCGGCCATGGCCTTCAGCTTCTCCTCGCCCTCGTTGAGGCAATACTCCTTGACTACCTCCTCCATGGGCTCGGCGGGGACGATCTCCTCGACCTCCTTCTTCGCCTTGGACGAAGAGGAGGGCTTCCTCTTGCCGATCTTGGCAATGACCGAGGCGGCCTCCTCCTCCATCAGACCGAGAGCGACGAGCTTCTCCTCGCCGGCCTCCGCGATGGCGGAGAGGGACGAGTACTCCGTGAGGAGCAGTGCGGAGGTCTCCTCGGAGATCCCCCTGTTAGCCAGCGCCTTCAGCGTATCCTTTCTTGCCATATCACTCGCCTCCTCCGTCGTAGTCGTAGTCCATGTCGTCCTCGGACTCCTCGGACTCCTCGTCCTCGACGTACTCCATCTCGTCCTTCTCGAGGGATCCGTAGTCTCCTCCGACGTCCTTGTCGTCCAGGTGGAGCTGGTCCTCGAAGTCGTCTCCGAGAACCTCGAAGAACAGGTCGTTCAGATCGATGGCCTTTCCGCGGACGGCCTTGGACGGGTCGACCCCGTCCTCTCCGTAGAGGAACTGGACGACGGTTCCGGCGGTGTTCCTGACGGTACCGTCGGCGGTCAGCTTGAGGTCCTCCAGAGCGGAGACGAGCCTCCTCTGCATGTATCCGGACCTGGATGTACGGACGGCGGTATCGACCAGACCCTCTCTTCCTCCCATAGCGTGGAAGAAGAACTCGGTCGGAGAGAGACCGGACTTGTACGAGTTGGAGCAGAAGCCCCTGGCGTACGCTCCGAGGTCCCCTTTCTGGAAGTGAGGCAGGGTCCTGCCCCAGTATCCTCTGGACAGCCTCTCACCACGAACGGCCTGCTGACCGACGCAACCCGCCATCTGGGACAGGTTCAGCATCGATCCACGGGCACCGGCCTTGGCCATGATGACGGCGGGGTTGGACATGCCGAGGTGCTTCCCGGCGATCTTTCCTGCTCCGTCACGAGCCTCTCCGAGGGTCTTCATGACGCTCACCTCGAGGGTCTCCCTGAGGGATCTTCCGGGCATCTGCTCCAGGGTTCCGTCCCTGTAGGACTGGACCAGCTCCGACACCTTGTCGATGCAGTCCTGGGTGTTGTTGGCGATCTGCAGGGCGGCCTCCTCGGGGATGTCCTCGTCCCCGATTCCGGTGCTGAACCCGTGGTTCATGATGGCACCGAGGGCGAGCCTGGTGACCTGGTTGATGAACAGGGCGGCACGGTCGGAGCCGTAGTCCCTGGCGATGCGGTCCAGGATCTTACCCTTGCTGTTGCCGATCGCCTTGACGTCGATGGTTCCGCAGAGGAGCTTCCCGTCCCTGATCTTGACGTATGCGTCGTAGGGGCACTGGTCCTTCTGGCACCTGTCGCAGCTCTGGCAGATGTTCGCCTTGAACGTGGTGTTGAAGTCATCCGGGAGGACGACCGAGAACAGCTGCTTCCCGGTCCAGTACTCCGCTCCGTTGTCATCGACGAAGGGCGCGGGGATCTCGATGCCCATCTTGTCGCCGGGGTTCCCGAGCTTGAACAGGATGTTCATGGCCTCGGCCCTGCCGAAGCGGGGGTTCCCATGGGTGAGGAAGTACGCTCCGGTGATGTGGTCGTGGATGGCTCCGATGATGGGTCCGCCGTACCTGGGCGACAGGATGTTCTCCTGGACCTGCATGAGGATGCGCGCCTCGGCGCGGGCCTCGTCGGACTGCAGGACGTGCAGGTTCATCTCATCGCCGTCGAAATCGGCGTTGTACGGGGGACAGACGCACAGGTTGAACCTGAAGGTGCGGCCGTCCATGATCCTGACGCGGTGTCCCATCATGGACATCCTGTGCAGCGAAGGCTGCCTGTTGAACAGGACGACGTCTCCGTCCACGAGCTGCCTCTCGACGGTGTAGTCCACCTCGAGGCCCTCCGCGACGGTCTCCTTGTTGGTCTCGGTGACCCTGATCCTCCTGCCGTCGGAACGGATGACGTAGTTCACTCCGGGGACGTAGGGGTGGTCGCTGAGGGGTCCGGGACCGCGGGCCACGAACTCGCGCATCATGTCGAGGTTGTGGGCGTTGACGTGAACGGGCACTGTGAGCTCCCTCGCCGCGATGACGGGCACTCCGACCTCGTTGATCGAGAGCAGGGGGTCGGGGGAGATGACGGTACGGGCGCTGAAGTTGACACGCTTACCGGACAGGTTGCTCCTGAACCTTCCCTCCTTTCCCTTGAGCCTCTGGGCCAGGGTCTTGAGGGGACGGCCGGACCTATGCCTCGCGGGCGGGATACCGGACGTCTGGTTGTCGAAGTAGGTGGTGACGTGGTACTGGAGGAGCTCCCACAGATCCTCTACGATCAGCTGGGGCGCTCCGGCGTCACGGTTCTCTCTGAGTCTCTGGTTGATTCTCAGGACATCGACCAGCTTGTGGGTCAGATCGTCCTCGGATCTGTCTCCGGAATCGAGGGTGATGGACGGCCTGACGGTCACAGGGGGAACGGCCAGTGCGGTGAGCACCATCCACTCGGGCCTGCAGGTCTCGGGATCGAATCCCAGGGCCCTCAGGTCGTCGTCGGGGATGCGCTCGAGCCTCTCGCGGACCTCTTTCGCGGTCAGCTTGTGGTTGTCGTTGACCTCGCGGAAGGTGGTGGGCTTGTCGAGCTTGATCTTGATCTGCTCGACTCCGCAGTAGGGGCACATGCCCTTTCCGGACGCGTCCTTGGCGGTCTCCTTGGAGTAGTTCTTGAACTCCACGGTGTCCCCGCCGTACTCCTCCATCTTCTCCATGCTGTCCAGGCGGGCCTGGATCTGGTCCTCGGAGAGCATGAGCCTGCCGCAGGAGCTGCAGGTGGACTCCAGGAGCATCTTGATGTCCTTGATGAACCCGACGTGGATGACGGGCATGGCCAGATCGATGTGTCCGAAGTGCCCGGGGCACTCGTCCACCTTGCATCCGCAGGTCTTGCAGCGGAGGCCGGGCTCGATGACTCCCATGTGGGGGTCCATCAGACCCATCTCGATCGGGTATCCCTCATCGTCGTATGTGTCCGCCGTGATGATCTTGGTGGCGGACATCCTCCTGATCTCGTCGGGCGAGATGCAGGAGAAATTGATGGATCCAATCCTCTTGGTGATACCGGCTGTCATCTCAGGTCCTCCAGCTGAAGCCTCATGGCGACACCCATACTCAGGAGCTCGTCCATGAGCAGCTTGAATGCATAGGACGTCTGGACGGGGTAGATGTGGGTGTGGTTCTTGCACACCGGGCAGTACAGAGCCCCGTTCCTGTCCTTGATCGCGATATGTCCGCACTTCGGGTTGCCGCAGATGTACTGAACGGTTCCGTCGGACTCGTCGAGCAGCCTGTCCTTGATGACCATGGCGGCTCCGTGACCGATGAGACAGTCCCTCTCCATCTCTCCGAACCTGAGACCTCCCTGCCTGGAACGTCCCTCGGTGGGCTGCCTGGTGAGAATCTGGACAGGTCCCCTGGACCTGACGTGCATCTTCCCGCTGACCATGTGGTGCAGCTTCTCGTAGAAGATGACTCCCGTGTAGACCTCGGTCTGGATCATGCGTCCGGTCCTGCCGTCGTACATGACCTCCTTTCCGTCCCTCTTGAATCCGTTCCTGAGCAGACCGTCGCGGATGGAATCCTCGTTCTCGCCGGAGAACGCGGTACCGTCGATGATGCGGCCCTCCATGGAACCGACCCTTCCCGCGATCATCTCGAGCACGTGCCCGATGGTCATACGGGACGGGATACCGTGGGGGTTGACCACGAGATCGGGGGTGACTCCGTCGGATGTGAACGGCATGTCGCACTGGTCGACGAGCCTTCCGACGACTCCCTTCTGTCCGAACCTGGAGCAGAACTTGTCGCCCAGCTCGGGGATCCTCTCGTCCCTGACCTTGACACGGACGAGCCTGCATCCGTTCTCGGACTCGGTGATCATGACGGAATCGACGTATCCCTTCTCTCCGGGACGGACGGTGACGGACGTCTCCCTGCGCTTCTGCGGGGTGAGGAAGTCCGTGTCCTCCTCGAGGAACCTGGGCGGGGATGTCTTTCCGATGAGGACATCGGAGCCGTGGACCTCGCTCTCGGGGGAGATGAGACCGTCCTCGCTGAGCTCCGCGTAGGCCATATCGGCCCTGGCGCCCATGATGTCGGGGGACGGGATCTCGAAGTGGTCCTCCTGTCCTCCGGGGTAGCGGCGCTCCTCGGCACGGTAGGACCTCATGAACGTGGACCTGCCGAGACCCCTCTGGACGGAGCTCTTGTTCATGATCAGCGCATCCTCGATGTTGTACCCGTGGTACGAGAGGACGGCAATGCAGAAGTTCTGTCCTGCGGGCCTGTGCTTGTATTTGATGTACTCCATGGTCTGGGTCTGGACCATCGGGACCTGGGGGTACTGCATCAGGTGGCCCCTGGTGTCGGGCCTGATCCTGTAGTTGGAAGTGGGGACCCCCAGCGCCTGCTTACCCATTCCCGCACCCATGGTGATACGGGGGGCGGAGTTGTGCTCCGGGTACGGAACGATTCCGGCGGCGACTCCGATGATGACCATGGGGTCGACCTCCATATGGGTGTAATCGGGCGTGATCTTGGACGGGACGGTGAACTCCTGGCCGCACCACCTGCACTTGAGGGTCGCATCGCCCTCCTTGCCGGGGTTCATCCAGTCCGCATCCATCTTCGAAAGGGCGTGGTTGCAGCAGGGGCACCTGCGGGGCAGGTCGTAAGGCTCGACGAGGACGAGCGCGTCCTCCTCCTCTTCAGCGTCGACCCACTCGATGATGCCCTCGCGGAACAGGTCGTCCCAGCGGATCCTGTCCTCGCGGATTCCCTCGATGTGCTTCCTGGAGAGGACGAGCCTGCCGTTCTTGACGATGAGCAGGGGCCTTCTGAGGCGGCCCTCATCGCAGTTGATGATGATCTCTCCCATCTCCTCGTCCCAGCGGATGTTGATCTCGTTGGACAGAAGGCCGCAGCGCCTGCGCTCCCTGATGTCGTTGACGAGCTTGGCGGGGGAGGCGTGGGTTCCCACTAGGTCTCCGTTGACGTAGACCCTGGCTCCGGCGCTGGACTTGACGGTCTCGAGATCCATCTCCCTCAGCATCCACTTCACATCGGCCTCGGGGAATCCCTCGGAGACGTCGATGATCAGGGCGGCGTTCTTCACCAGTCCGCAGTTCTGACCCTCTGGGGTCTCGGACGGACAGAGCCTTCCCCACTGAGTGGGGTGAAGGTCACGGGCCTCGAAGTGGGGCTGGCTCCTGGTCAGGGAGGAGGTGATCCTCCTGAGGTGGGACATCGCGGAGAGGTTGGACGTCCTGTCGAGGAGCTGCGATACTCCGGCGCGTCCGCCGACCCAGTTGCCGGTGGCGAGGGCGTGGAGAAGCTTATGGGTGAGGAGGTCGGGACGGATGGACGAGGCGATGTTCATCTCGGACTTCTTCCTTCCCCAGTTCCTCTCGAGCTGGTACTTCAGGTCCTTCATGAGGCTGCTGAAGCTGGTCCTGAACAGGTCCTCCATGAGGTCTCCGGACAGCTTGAGCCTCTTGTTGGCGTAGTGGTCCTTGTCGTCCTCCTTCCTCTTGCCGAGGCTCAGCTCCAGAACGGAGCGGGCGATGCGTCCGAGGAAGATGGCCTTCTTCATGCGGTCCTCCTGGGAATCGCCGAGGTGGGGCAGCAGGGACCTGTCGAGGATGCTCTCGACCTTCTTGGTCCTGTACTCCTTCGCCTGACCGGCGGCGAAGTTCCTCTCGAGGAACAGAATTGCGTCCTCCTGGGTGTGGTAACCGTTGGGGGCGTAGGTCTTCTTGTCGAAGGATGCCTCGATGTTGGCGTAGACGATGTTCGCCATGGCCTCATCGGACACGATGGTCTCGTAGATCTCCTCATCGGACTCCATCCCCAGGGCCTTCATCAGAGCGATGAGGGGGATGCTTCCGGAGGCGACAGGCACGGAGACCATGACCATGCCGTCCTTCTTCTTCTCTACAAGGGTGAGGGCGCGGTATCCGTCCTTCTGGGAGAACACCTTGGCGACCTCGACGGCAGCGCCGTACTTCTCGTTGTACTCGACCATGACCCTGTTGGGGGCGAGGTCCTCGAGCGTGATCAGGACCCTCTCGGTTCCGCCGATGATGAAGTATCCTCCAGGCTCCCTGGGGTCCTCCTTCTGCCTGATGAGCTCCTGTTCGTACTCCTCGTCGGAGAGAGGGCGCTCGAACTGCTTCTCCATGACCTGACGGTTCACGTTGCAACCGGAGGACTTGACCATCATGGGGAGGTCTCCGACGTGGATCCACCTCTCGCTCTCGATCGCCTCCTTCTCGACACCGTCCTCGAAGACATCGAATCTCACGAAGACCTTGGACATGTAGTTGAGGTTCCTGAGCCTGGCCTCCATGGGGGTCAGCTCGTGGCTGTATCCGTTGGCCTCCATGACTGTGGGGGCCTCGACGCGGATGGTGGGCCTGGCCTGAAGGTCGACGTTCCCGTCCTCGTCCCTCCTCCTGCCGATGCGGATCTCGATGTTCCTCTGGCCGACCCTCTCGGGATCGAGCCTGATGACTCCCCTCTCCGCATCGTCGGTGGGGACACGGATGTCATCGACGATCTTCTGCATCCTGCTGTTCGGGTTCTCGGGCGTAGCCAGGAAATCGTCGAAGGACGAGATGTGGTGGCTGACGATGTTGTGGTCTTTGAAATAGAGCTCTACTAGATCCCTCAGCTGCTCACCCCCTCGTGACGAGCCTGTAGACCACGAACTCCTGCGCGGTCTCGCTCTTCCTTACGATTTTTATGACCCTGCCCTCTTCGATGGGCCCGTGGATGGTCTCCAGTATCTTGATTCCCGGGTCGCTTTTCCTGATCTTAGGAAGCTGGCCCTTCGTGATATGGAGCTCCGCGAGCACCCTATCCGCCTCCTCGGGGTCCAGGAGGTGATGCTCAGGTGTGAGCACGTGCCTGAGCACATTGAAGCTAGTTTCTGCTGCCAAGTGATTCACCTACTCTTGCCCAGCCCGGTCAGCTGGTAAATCGGTTTCAGAGAAATGCTACGCATGCCTTCCTCATACTTGATCCGCCGTTCGATCGCTCATGAAGTCCATCTGGCGGGCCTGAAGGGATTCGAACCCTTGACCACCTGATTAAAAGTCAGATGCTCTACCTAGCTGAGCTACAGGCCCATGGATAGCTTAAAGCTTGTAAGTGTCGGGGAACGGGTGATTGTATTTAATAGAATCGGTCCCTTCGAATACCTGTTCCACCGATTCCGCCCATTTCGTCCGAAAAACGAACGAAATGGGCGTTTCGATGATGATATCAGGCCTTCAGAGCCCTCTTCCTCGCGAATACGAGGTACCCCGTATGGCCGAGGGTATCGAAGGAGGGCCTCACGCCTCCGGGGTGGACCTCCAGATATCTCTGTATATTCTCCAGAGCACGGACGTCGGCGTATCCCGCCTCCCTGAGGGCGATGACGGAGCTCTCGACCTGGTTCATGTTGGGCACGTAGATGCAGATTCTCCCCCCGTTCCTGAGGTGCGGATCGAGATTGGCCAGGGCGAGCCACGGATCGGGCATGTCCATGGTGAGTACGTCGGCCTGCCATTCGATGCCGGGATCGGCCTCCCTCGCATCCCCGATGGCATAGGACCAGAATCCTCCGAGCTCGGTGCGGTTGACGTTCTTCTCGACCCTTTTGGCGTTCTCCTCCTTGAGTTCGAGGGTGTGCACATGGCCGGTCGGCGCCACGGCGGACAGCAGCGCTGTGGTCAATCCTCCCGAACCTGCTCCGATCTCCAGGACGCGGTCCCCTGCACGGACGTCGCAGTTCATCAGGATGGTGGCCGCATCCTTGGGTGTGATGATCTGAGCGCCGCGGTCGAGGGAACCCATGAGATCGGTCGTACCGGGACGGAACACCGTGTACTCCTTCCCGACGATCGTAACGGAATCGCCGTCGTCGAGGCCTTTGAACTTCGAACCGTCCACCGCCCCGAGGCCCTGGACCTTCACCATGCCGAAGGACACCTTGAGCCAGTTCCTCCTTCCCGTCGCATCCTCCAAGAATACAGTCTCGTTCTCCTGGAACTCCATGGACCGGCATGGACGACCCGGACATAATCGTTTGCGGGCAGGCATCTCTTATATCCAACAGTATCGATATTGTAACATGACCAAGGGGAGGCTAGGGGTCATCGCATGTCCCATGCTGGAGGACGAGCTCATCGCGAGCCTCGATGAGGATCCGGAGGAGAAGCGCATCATCGTCATCGAAACACCCTACAACGACAGTCTGAAGCGCAAGATGGGCGCCAAGGGCATGAAGTTCGAGGAGATCGACGAAATGGACTTCATGAACGGGTGGATCGACATCGACCAGGAGAAGTACAACGTCATCATCAAGATGAACAGCCTGGGCCTCCATGCCGAGCCTCAGAAGCTCAGGGAGTTCATACAGGACGAGCTCACCATGCTGAGCGGAAGGGTCGACGCGGTCGGCCTCTACTACGGCATGTGCGGGAACTACGGGTGGGATATCACCAAATGGTCCGAGGAGAAGCTGCCCTTCAGGGTCGAGGTCTTCCGCGACTGCAAAGGAAGGGTCTGCGACGACTGCGTGGGTGTCGCCGTAGGCGGACTCGACGGCTACAAGGAGCTTCTGAAGCGGTACACCGGGATGCTGCTGCTCACACCGGCCGTCGCGACCAACTGGATAGACTTCCTGAGCGCCGGGGAGATGGGGCAGGGATTGAAGGTCATGCCGAGCAGCGGCGATCCGAAGAAGGACATGAAGGACCTGCTGGTGATGTGCGGATACACATCGGCGGTCCAGATCGACACAGGCCTGGAGGACCGCGCCGAATTCGACAAGTGCACGAAGGACCTGGTCGACTATCTGGGCTTCAAGCTGTACCAGGCGCCCGCGGACATGGCCGACAAGGGTCCGATGAACAGGATATACGAGGAATGCAAGAGGGACCTGTCGGCCTGACAGGCCCCTCGGTTTTCACACGATCACATCGTGTGGGCGGCGTAGGCCGCCTTGTCCACGGGCTTGCCGCAGATGATGCACTTGCCCGAGTAGGGCTCGGGGACGTAGGGCCTTCCGAGGATCTTGAATCCGTAGGTGTCCTCGAACTTGTGGCCGCACTCCTCGCATCCGCACCATCCCAGCCTGAGGATCTTGTCCTCGGGAATGTTCTCGACGGAGTCGATGTCCTGGATGCGGGACTTCTGGACCTCGCAGGCCTTGGCATACATCTTCTCGGAGATGTCGTCCAGGAGCATCCTGATGCCGGGTACGAGGGAATCGATCGCGATCGTTCCCTTCTCGCCGGTGTCCCTCCTCGCGAAGGAGACGACGCCGTTCTCGATGTCCCTGCCTCCGAGCTCGAGCCTGAGCGGCACGCCCTTCATCTCCCACTCGAAGTATTTGGCTCCGGGACGGGCGTCGCTGTCGTCCAGCTTGACCCTGATGCCGCCGTCCCTCAGGACCTTCACGAGGGCCTCGGAGGCCTTCTTGACCTCTTCGGCGTTGTCCTTCTTGAAGATCGGGATCAGAACGCACTGGAATGGAGCGATTCCGGGAGGCATGACGAGACCCTGGTCGTCTCCGTGAACTCCGATTAGAGCTCCGACGAGACGCTCGCTCATACCGAATGTGGTCTGGTGGACGTACTTGTGCTCCCCGTTCTCGTCCTCGTAGGTGATGTTGTAGGGGATGGAGAAGTTGGTACGGTAGTGGTGGATGGAACCCATCTGGAGGGTCCTGCCGTTGGGCATGGAGGTGTCGATTCCGACGGTGTAGTGCGCTCCGGGGAACTTGTCCCACTCCGTGCGTATGCAGAGCATGTACGGGAGGCAGATGGCCCTGGCTACCCTCTCGAGGATCTGGATGTCCTCCTCCACCTGGAGCTGCGCATCCTCCTCGGACACGTGGCAGGTGTGCGACTCGAAGAAATGGATCTCCCTGACCCTGATGAACGGACGGGTCTGCTTGGTCTCGTACCTGAAGGTGTTGACGATCTGGTACGTCTTCAGCGGAAGGTCCTGGTGGGACCTGACCCATAGGGAGAACATGGGGTACATGGCGGTCTCGGAGGTGGGCCTGACGACCAATCTGACATCGAGCTCGTTGAGGCCGGCGTGGGTGACCCAGTAGACCTCCTCGTCGAATCCCTTGATGTGGTCCTTCTCCTTGGCGAACTCGGTCTCCGGGATCAGCAGGGGGAAGCATACCTCATCATGGTCTGTGGCGTCGAACTCCTGCCTGATGTAGCCGTCGATCTGCCTCATGATCTTCCAGCCGTAGGGCGTCCAGACGTTCATCCCCTTGATGGGGTATCTCTTGTCGCAGAGGTTGGCTTTCTCGACGATGTCGAGGTACCAATCGGCGAAATCATCCTCTTTCATGGACATTGTATCATTCCTTCAGGGCGTCGGCGATGAGACCGGCGACGGAGATGTGCGACACCTGGTTCTCCAGTGTGTTGCAGTATAGCACCGCGGAGAGCGCGGAGCCGGTGAGCTTCTCGATGGCGTTGTTGACGAACACGCCGTGGGTGCATGCGACGGAGACCGACTGAGCGCCTGCCTCCCTGAGGGCGGAAGCGGCGGCCACGATGGTTCCTCCAGTGGAGATCATATCGTCCACGATGAGCACATTCTTGCCGGTGGCGTCGAACTTGGCGGGGGCGATCCTGACCTCGACTCCGGAGAGACGGGTCTTCTCCAGGTGGTCGTAGGGAACGCCCATCCTCTCTCCGACATCCTTTGCGCGTCCTGCGGCGCCTATATCGGGGGAGAGGACCAGGTCGATCTTCTTGTCCTTGAAGTAGTCGGCTATGACCGGGGCCGCCTTCAGGTCCCTGTGGGCGCAGGTGAAGTAGTCGAGAACGGCCTCCTTGTGGATATCGATGGTGATGACCGCGTCGCAATCCATGTTCAGGTGCCTGCACATGACCTTGGCGGACTCGGGCTCGCCGGGCTTGAAGACACGGTCCTGCCTGGCGTATCCGAAGTAGGGGATGACGAGGGTGACCTTCTTCGCTCCCAGCCTGCGGACGGCGTCCTGGAGCAGGAACATCTCGACCAGATTGTCGTTGGGATAGGTGTTCTGGACGATAACGACGTCGTCATCGAGGGATTCGGCGTCGATCCTCGTGTAGCACTCCCCATCGGGGAATTTCGTGGAAGCAGCCTGGATATAGGTGCATCCCAAGATACCCGCCAGCTCCTTGGCCAGGTCTCTCGAGGATGAACCGCCTACGATTATCATGACCGCGTGTAACGCGTACCTGTTCTTAAGAGGATGCGAGAGCGGCGCCCATAAGAGAGTGGCTCGGGGCCGGAGCCCCGTAAAGGAGGAGGACACGGGGATGTCCGAACGCGAAGTCCGGGAAAGCAGGAATCGGTTTGAAGCATTAACCACCAAGAGACCCGTGCCCATTGTGGACATATCATCCATCCATATAAATCTGATGGAAATGGAGGCATCTGAACAGAACTTCCTGCCTGTGCGGAGTCTGAAGAAACGTCATCGTTATGTGCCCAGAGACATTCTTCGTATCTAGGCCGCATAGGCCAGGAGGTCCGACGATGTACAACATGCTCCTGGTAAGCACGGATCCAGGATTCCTGGTCCTGTCCCAGAAATTCATACCGTTCGAGGATCCGTCCATCAAGGTGATGCCTGAGGGATCGATCAAGGATGCCGTCGCAGCTCTGAGCGACGGCACGGTAGACGCGATCATCTTCGATCATTCGGAGAACAACGACATATCGGACATGATCGGGGGATTGAACCGTCTGGGGAGGACGGTCCCGATCGTCATGGTCTCCAAGGATGCATCGAAAGACGTTCTCACGACGGCCCTCAACGAGGGCGTCTCCGCCTACGTCGACCGTAGCTCGTCGGATCCGATGACCTACTTCAAGAAGCTGTGCCAACATGCGATAATAGCGGCCGAGCGCTCACGCGTCAACCTGGACCGCAACGTCAACTCCAGAAGGCTGGAGGCCATCGTCCACATGCCAAGATGACGGACAAGGACTTCTCGGAGATCGTCGAATACGCCCTGGAGAAGGCCGTGGAGCTCACCAGCAGCGGAGCGGGATTCGTCGCCCGCTATGATAAGGAGCGCAGGGTCCTGACGATGCTCGCGTGGTCCAAAGGCGCCATGAAACGCTGCGACATGACGAACTACCCTGTTGAGTTCGACCTCGACACCACAGGCATTTGGGGCGAGCCAGTGCGCACGGGGAGGTCCTTCATAGTCAACGACTACAAAGGTGACAAGAGACTGCTGAAGAAAGGCACCCCCGAGGGGCACATACGCCTCGACAGGCTCCTGCTGATCCCCATATTCTCGGAATCCGGCGGCGTAATCGGAACCGCCGGGGTGGCGAACAAGACCGACGACTACACCAGCTCGGAC
>ERZ1026894.1191-NODE-1191-length-15987-cov-17.100427_pt1 | contig 15987 bp, 14 predicted proteins | sample MGYA00380177_ERZ1026894 | MGnify/ENA primary metagenome ERZ1026894 (study PRJEB33269, sample SAMEA4719813) | human gut metagenome | biome: human-associated habitat; feature: organic feature; material: feces | place: Cameroon | collected 2013-10 ... | reverse complement strand
AATGTCGAGCGCAAAAGATAAAGATTATGTGTATTTCAGTGAATACGCTACTTACATACATCTTGCAAACGACACCCTGTCTCAGAATCATTTTTCGATAGGTTGGGGTATGGGGCGCCACCGTTTACTTATTATGACGGTTTCCAATACCGTATATACAGTTTACAGAGATCAAAAAGTAAGAACCCCCGTATTGAACGGAATGCCCATTAACAACTTCTTGTGTAGCCCTACAAGTAAAACCTTAAACGAAATGTCTGCTGCATTATCCAAGATGAATGAGCATTGGACATTAGACTCTCTCTCGTATATTTTTTTGTCGACCGAGAGCATTTTTGACACGGGACTTGAAATGTCGTTCATGCTATCGAGGGAAAAGGGCATTTACCAAAAAAATGTAGAGAAGGCTATTCGACACACTTCCTTGGAGAAGGATATAAACAAGGTTCTAAAACCCTATAATCTTGTTGTTTCGAGAATAACTACGAATTGGGATTGTAAGCCATTTAGTAGCACTTTGGATAGATATCCCTTACATGAACTTAAGTTGAGTCTTAACACTCCCATGCCCAAAATGTTTGTTATTATGCCTTTAAGGGTAGAACTGACTACCATACACGGAAAAGGACCTCGTCACTTCCGCTCTTACCCCCAGTTTTGATGGGATAGTAGCGCAATGTGGTTTTAATCCACCCATTACTGGTCACAAAGAACTGCTCTTGAAATCAGAAAGTGGACCAATGGTCAACCAGAGAAGCGATAAGAGGACGTGAGCAACAACTTATTGACTATTATGGAGGAATTGGAAGCAAAAGAGTCGCAAATAACATAAGGGGTGTTTCTAAAATAAATCCATTTGGGCGTGATTTTCACAATGCATCCAATGCTGAATTTGGCCGATTAGCACCCTATACAGGTTATTAATTGCAAATGTTATTATATACATTACAGAATGATGAAAGAACTAGATTTTTACAAACAATGGTGTTGCGTTATGCTTAATTACTTGTGCAAGCGGAATATTGAAACAAGAGAAAGTGTATTAAATAATGCGGATGCACGGTTAAAGCTCATACAACGGTTTGATGATTTAAAAAACAAAATGTTAATCGATTTTAAGAAGGGAAGTATAACAAAAATGAAAAGATGGTTTTCTGCCTGTAACGAAAATCCACCTTATCCAAATGAGCCTGACTATCCAATACTCAATGCTCAACTCCTTGCCGCCTGCGGCAAGGGCCTTGATGACCTCTACAAGAAGCGATGGGAAAGAATAGCGAAAATCAAGGAGCGAGGCAAGTTGCGCTCGGACAGCGAGTTTTGTCTCATTAACGAGCACATCGACTATCTGATCAGCATGGGTGCGCCTGACGAAGAGACGGAGCTGTTCGATAGCATGTTGTTCGACTATGAGGAACGAGCAAGGAAAAGAAGGGAAAAACGGGAAAAGCAGGAAAAAGATAAGTCGTAAATCCTGTTTGCAAAGAGATTCGATTGCCAGTAGTATGACTTGAAAATAGAATTCCCACGCGCAGTAGAATGGTTTTCAACTACGGGACGGAACTTTCCGACGCTCTGATCCAGGGTGGCACAATGGGATATTTTTCTTTCGTTCTGAACGTAAACGATTGCGTAAAAGCGGTTTCGAACCCAAATGAGGGTTGTGGGCGCTCCAACCAGGCGCCATGACCTATCACAGCAACATGTGTGCATTGGGGATGCGATAGAGTGTAAAATCGCCCTAATTAAGCGGCTTTTGTAATAAAACTCGTAAAATTTCATCAAAATGCAATAGAATTATCTAAATTATTGCAAAAAAGTTTGGCGTGAACGAGCACAATGTGTATCTTTGCGGTGTCTTCGTGAGAAGATTCCAATAAAGTTTCATTAGGTTAGTAGTTTGATAGATTTTTTAAGGTAAAGGTGAGAATATTGTTATAGGGTCATTGGACCCGTTCCGGCAGAGGATGCCATTGTCAAAACGACAACGCCAAACGAGTCAAGTTTTTTTGTTTGGTGGCGCGCCGAAAGCCGATAGCAATATCCTTACGAAAAATGGCAGTGCGAGTGATCGTATTGCCATTTTTTATGCCTTCTACGCTCGTGCCAAACGGCCTAACCCATTCTGAAACAAACCTTAAAAAAGGCCACCAATTCGATAATTAACATAATAAACACCGAAATATGGCCATAAATTAAAGAAATCTCCGTAAATTTGCAGCTAAATTATAAATTATACGCGCGCAAAAATGATTAAAAAGTTATTCTCGCTGCTCATCATTGTCGCAGCAATGGTCTCTTTGACCTCCTGCCTCAGCGACACTGATGTCGAGGTGACATACTACGACGACACCGCTATCACAGCCTTCTCGCTGGGTACAATCAACTGCTACAACCACACCACAAAGACCGACGGTACGGGCGACAGCATTTATGTCACCAAAATCGCCGGCAGCAGCTATAAGTTCTATATCGATCAGGTCAACGCCCTGATTTACAACCCCGACTCGCTGCCCGTCAACTGCGACGCCAAGCACGTGATTTGCTCGTTCTCAACCAAGAACGGCGGCGTGGTCATGCTCAAGCTGAAGGACATGTGGGGAAGAGACAGCATCGGCTATTACCAGTCGACCGACTCGATCGACCTCTCCACACCCATCAAGGTGCGCGTCTACAGCAACCGCGGCAACGCCTACAAGGAGTACGTGCTGAAGCTCAACGTGCATAAGCAGACTGGCGACGAGTTTGCATGGGGAAAGGCCACAGCCGAAGGCGCCGACCAGCTGGGCGCACGACGCTTCGCACAGCTCGGCAACAGCATGTGGCTCTTCTGCCAGGCCAGCGACAAGACCATCGGCTACCAACTCGTAAACGGCAGTTGGCAAAAGGCTTCGGAGCTCGAGGGCGACGACGCCTACAAGAGCGTCGCCACACTGGGCAACAGCCTCTACACCTATAGCAACGGTTATCTCTACCAGTCGGCCGACGGGGTGAACTGGAGCAAGATGGACACTCCCAACCAAATCAAGCAAATCATCGGAGGATCAGGAAGCCGACTCTACGCGCTGACAACCAGCGGATTGGCTTACACCACCGACGGACAGACCTGGGTGAACGACGCGCTCGACAGCAACGCCGACGCCCTGCCCGAAAGCGATATCAACCTCGTGGCTATGCCCTCGAAGGTGAACGCCAACACCAACAACCTGACACTCATCGGCAACCGCAACGGCAAGACGGTGGTGTGGACCAAGGTGGAGGAGAACGGCGAACACGCCGACAACAACGCTTGGGCACTGCTCCCCGAGGACAGCTACAACCAAAAGACCCTGCCCTGCCTCGAAGGATTGCAGGTGGTGGTCTACGACGGCGGACTGCTCGCCACAGGAAGCAGCACATCGCTCTTCTACAAGAGCCTCGACCACGGACTCACCTGGAGCAGCGTGGACCTCTATGCCACACCCATCATACAGGCCAACCCAACGGCTGCGGCGCTCTTCTGCGACAGCAACAACATTCTCTATTTTAGCAAGGCACAACTGTCAACGGTTCTCTCGGGCCGATTGGCACGCCTCGGATGGAAGACCGAGCAGACGTCCTTCAACAAATAGACTGTAAATATCTTTGGCTAACAATCCAACAAACCGCCCACTCATGAAACACCTGATGCTCACATTGGCGCTCCTGGCGATGGCTTGCGGCCCCCTGAAGGCGCAAGACGATCCCCAATACCGCATGGAGATTGGTGGCGGAGTGGGCCTGATGGGTTACTTGGGCGACTTCAACGGCAACCTGACCAAAGACCTGCAACCCATGGCCACGGTGCTGGCACGCTACGTCTTCAACCCCTACATGGCCCTGAAGATGAACGTAAGCTACGGAACCATGAAAGGATCGTCGGCCGACGTGGAAACCTTCTACCCCGACTACGCCGAGAAACCCTACGAGTTTAAGAACAAGCTCTTCGACGTGGGAGTGGCCTACGAGTACAACTTCCTGCCCTATGGCACCGGGCGCGACTACCGAGGAGCCAAACGGTTGGCACCCTACGTGTTCGGAGGACTGGGCATCACCTACGCCGACACCGACGACAAAGGGCAGGTGGCGTTCAACCTGCCCATCGGACTGGGAGTGAAATACAAACTCGCCGAACGCCTGAACATGGGGCTCGAATGGGCCATCCACTTCGCACAGAGCGACAAGCTCGACGGGGTGAAAGACCCCTACTACATAGAGAGCACCGGACTCTTCAAGAACACCGACTGCTACTCCACCCTGCAACTAACGCTCACCTACAGCTTCATGCCCAAGTGCGTGACGTGTAATAAAGAATAAGGTGGCGGAAAACAGAAGCAATCATTCGTACAAGATAAAGCAACGAATATGGACATGACACGGATACCACAGCACATCGCCATCATCATGGATGGTAACGGGCGATGGGCTACCGAGAGAGGAAAGGACCGAAGCTACGGCCATCAGGCCGGAGTGGACACCGTAAGGCGCATCACCTCGGAGTGTACGCGCCTCGGAGTGAAGTACCTCACGCTCTACACCTTCTCTACGGAGAACTGGAACCGACCGGCCAACGAGATAAGCGCACTCATGGGACTGGTGCTGACCTCGCTCGAAGACGAGATATTCATGAAGAACAACGTGCGCTTCCGAGTCATCGGAGACGTGGGCCGACTGCCCGCCGACGTGCAACAGAAGCTACACGAGACCGAGGAGCACACTACGGCCAACACCGCCATGACCATGGTGGTGGCGCTCAGCTACTCGGCACGGTGGGAAATCACCAACGCCGTCAGGCAGATTGTGGCCGAGGCCAACGAAAAGCCCGGACAACTGAAACCCGAGGATATCACAGAGGAATACATCGCTCAGCGATTGCAGACACCGTTCATGCCCGACCCCGACCTGCTCATACGAACAGGAGGCGAGTGCAGGGTGAGCAATTACCTGCTCTGGCAAATAGCCTACTCGGAGCTCTACTTCTGCGACACCTATTGGCCCGACTTCTCCGAGGACGACCTCAAGAAGGCCATAGAGAGCTACCAAGGACGACAGCGCAGGTTCGGAAAGACCGAGGCGCAAGTGGAGAACGAACAGTAGCAAATCTCCACAACACACACGCGAAACCATCGCAAACACACATATAAGACTAAGCACATAGCAAACTAAGGATGTACAAATTCAAACATAAAGCCCTGTTGAGCCTCGCGCTCCTGGCCTGCAGCGCCATGACAAACGCACAGGACAAGATCGTATTTCCCGACATCACATACGCCGGATCACCACGCGACGTGGTCATCGGCGGAATCAACGTATCGGGAATGAGCGGCTACGAGGATTACATGCTCACCGGAATTTCCGGATTGACAGTGGGACAACACATCGAACTGCCAGGAACTGCCATCACCGAAGCCGTAAAACGCTATTGGAAACACGGACTGTTCTCAGAGGTGCAGATTGCCGCCGACTCCCTCGTGGGCGACAAGGTGTACCTGCATATCTCGCTGAAGGCGCGTCCACGCGTATCGCAAATCAACTACATCGGTCTGAAGAAGAGCGAGCGACAGGACATGGAGCAGAAGTTGGGCATCCTCAAAGGCGGACAAATCACGCCCAACATGATCGACCGAGCCAAAATCCTGGGAAAGAAATATTTCGAGGACAAGGGATTCAAAAACGCCGACATCGAGATACAACAGCGCGATGACGTGGCCTCTAAGAACGAGGTGATACTCGACGTCATCATCGACAAGAAGGAGAAAATGCGCGTCCGCAACATCGTCATCGAGGGAAACGAGAAACTCTCGAATCTCAGAATCAAGGGCGGACTGTTCAGAAAGGGCGCATTCGCAAAGACACACGAGGCGGGCAAACTGGCCACATTCCTCAAGTCGAAGAAGTTTACCCCGGAGCGCTGGAAAGCCGACAAGCAGAAGCTTATCGAGAAATACAACGAGCTGGGATACCGCGACGCCACCATCCTGGGCGACAGCGTGTGGAACGTAGACCCAAAGCACGTCAACGTGTGGATAAAGGTCGAAGAGGGACAGAAATACTACGTGCGCAACGTGCAGTGGGTGGGCAACACCGTTTACAACTCCGACCTGCTCTCCCACTACCTCAGCTTGCACAAGGGAAGCGTGTACAACCAGAAACTCATGGACAAGCGACTGAGCACAGACGACGACGCCGTGAGCAACCTTTACTATAACAACGGTTACGTGTTCTCGCATATCGACCCTGTGGAGGTGAACGTCGTGGGCGACTCCATCGACCTGGAGATGCGCATCTACGAAGGACCGCAGGCACACCTGAGCCACGTGCGAATCGCCGGTAACACCCGTCTGTACGAGAACGTGGTGAGACGCGAGCTGCGCACCAAGCCGGGCGACCTCTTCTCACGCGAGGCTTTGATGCGCTCGGCACGTGAGTTGGCGTCGATGGGACACTTCGACCAAGAAAAGGTGGTGCCCGATGTGCGCCCCAACACCGACGACGGAACGGTCGATGTGAACTGGAACCTTGAGCAAAAGTCGAACGACCAGGTGGAGTTCTCACTCGGATGGGGACAGACCGGTATCATCGGCCGCGTGGGACTCACGCTCAACAACTTCTCCATGGCCAACCTCTTCGGAAAGAACAAGGCGCACCGCGGCATACTGCCCGTGGGCGACGGCGAGAAGCTCTCGCTCGGCGTGCAGACCAATGCCTCCTATTACCAAAGCTATAACCTGAGCTATTCAACCAACTGGTTTGGAAACAAGCGCCCCATCCAGTTCTCTGTCGGAACCTACTTCTCCAAGTCGACCGACGTGTCGAGCAACTACTACAACACCGCTTGGCAGAACAGCTACATGAACTACCTCTACGGTTACAACAGCTACGGTTACAACTACCAGAACTACCAGAACTACTACGACCCCGACAAGTACGTGAAGATGTTGGGCGTCAACGTGGGATGGGGTAAGCGCCTGAGATGGCCCGACGACTATTTCACGCTCTCCGTGCAGTTGTCATACACGCGTTACATGCTGAAAAACTGGCGCTACTTCCTGCTCACCAACGGTAACTCAAACAACCTGAACCTGAGCATCGCCATCAACCGCACCTCTACCGACAACCAACTGTTCCCACGCCAGGGTTCGGAGTTTACGGCAAGCGTCACCATCACACCGCCATGGTCGCTGTGGGACGGAAAGGATTACAAGAACCTCGCTACCGATATCCACTCGGCAAGCTACGTGAAGGAGCAGCAAGAGAAGTATCGCTGGATTGAGTATCACAAGTGGAAGTTCAAGGCACGCACATTCACCGCACTCACATCGGCACAGAAAACCTTCGTGCTCATGACACGCGTGGAGCTCGGATTGCTCGGAAGCTTCAACAAATACAAGAAGAGCCCGTTCGAGACCTACTACATGGGTGGCGACGGCATGAGCGGATACTCCTATGGATACGCCACAGAGACCATCGGCCTGCGTGGTTACGACAACGGTAATCTTACACCATACGGATACGAAGGATACGCATACGACCGCTTCACCTTAGAGCTGCGCTATCCGTTTATGCTGGGCAACACCACCATCTACGGACTCACCTTCGTTGAGGGAGGTAACGCTTGGAACGACACGAAGAAGTTCAACCCCTTCGACATGAAGCGCTCGGCAGGTATCGGTGTTCGCATCTTCCTGCCTATGGTAGGATTGATGGGTATCGATTGGGCCTACGGTTTCGACAAGTACTTCCTCGGACAACAGCAAGGTGGAGGCCAATTCCACTTCATCCTCGGACAGGAGTTCTAACCCTAAACGGCGGAACCTATCCGTCGCAAGACAACCAACGGAAAAGGGAGCGACAACGCTTACGCCGTCAGTGGACAGGAGCCACACTCCTGTCCATAAACGATAGCGGGCCAAGACCTTCACAACAAAAAAGGGAAGGGCATGTAACAAATGAATGGGCAAAACGTCTAACAGACGTTGGCACCATGCCAAACACGACCCACAAACTAAAAAAGAAAGAACATGAAAGCGATGAACCATAAGGAAAGACGCAGCCGGCTGGCAAGCCTCCTCGTCCTTTGCCTGTTCGCACTCATGCCGATAGGCAAGGCGCAGGCGCAGAAATTCGCATTGGTCGACATGGAGTATGTGCTGAAAAACATACCCGCCTATGAGCGCGCCAACGAGCAACTCAACCAGGTGTCGAAGAAATGGCAGGCCGAAGTGGAGGCGCTCAACACCGAAGCCTCTACGATGTACAAGAACTATCAGAACGAGGTGGTGTTCCTCTCACAGGAGCAAAAGAAGGCCAAACAAGAGCAAATCATGGCCAAGGAGAAAGAAGCCTCTGACCTGAAGAAGAAGTATTTCGGTCCCGAAGGGGAACTCTTCAAAAAGCGCGAGAGTCTCATGACGCCCATCCAAGAGGAGATCTACAACGCCGTGAAGGAGATATCTGACCTCCGGGGCTACTCGCTGGTCATAGACCGAGCTTCCGACACGGGCATCATCTACGGCTCACCCAAGATCGACATCTCGCAAGAGGTGCTGCAAAAACTTGGATATTAAGCCGCAACCACGCACGTGGCACACACCCCAAAAGCCAATAGGCTACCGCTAAAGCCGGCTTGCCTATCCGCAGTGTCATGCGAACGCCAATGCGGATTCCCGCAAACAGTGGCACGTGAAGTGGAAAACCCAGAAACCTAACAAGAAAAAATCATATCAATTTTAGACAAGAACATGAAAAAGTTTTTATTAATGATCATGCTGATGGCTCCGTTGGCCACATTCGCACAGAAGTTTGGCAAGGTTAACTCTCAAACCATCTTCAGTTCGCTGCCCGAGGTGGCAAAGGCCAACGGCGAGTTCCAGGCTCTGCAGCAGCAGAAGCGCAACGAGTTGGAAAGCATGCAGAATGAGTTCCAGCGCCAGCTCGACACCTACCAGAAGGGCAAGAGCACTATGAACCAGACACAGCAGGAGCAGAAGGAAACCGAGCTGACCAACCTGAGCCAGAAGATTCAGCAGGCCAGCCAGGACGCTCAGCAGGAGCTGGAGAAGAAGCAGCAGGAGCTGATGCAGCCTATCCAAACCAAGATCATGAACGCCATCAGCAGCGTTGGTAAGGCTGGTGGTTACACATTTATCTTCGAGGAAGGCTCAGCACCCTACATGGGAACAGCCGTCGAGGACGTAACCAGCAAGGTGCAGGCTGAGATCACCAAGATGAAGTAAGCTCACCCACACACAAACCATTAACCATCCGCCCGCAGGAAAAGGTGAACACCTGCTCCTGCGGGCGGTTGCCTTTTCACAAGTGGCACACGGCCTTTGCAACCCCTATCGCTGCGCCACAAAGCCTCAACAACCCTAAAACACCAAACGATGAAACGTCTTTTCCTATCAATCATCACTGCCACGGCTACACTCGTGACATTCGCTCAAGGCTACGACGCCGTGGCAACCGAGACGTCGATGGCCACAACCAACAACGCCAGCGCCAACGTGCAACCGTTCCGCTTCGGCTATTTCAGCTATCGGGAAGCGTTCAAGTCGATGCCCGACTATGTCATCGCCCAGCGAAACATCGATGACTTGCGGACCAAATACGTCAACGAGATGAAGCGCGTGGAGCAGGAGTTCAACCAGAAATACGAGATGTTCCTCGATGGGCAACGCGACTTTGCGCCCTCCATTCGCCACAAGCGCCAGGCCGAACTGCAAGAGTTGATGGAGAAGAACATGGCGTTTAAGGAAGAGGCCAAACAACTGCTGAAAAAGGCCGAGGGCGACATTTACAAGCCGTTGCGCGACAAACTGACCGCCGCCCTACAGCGAGTGGCCAAGGAGAAGGGCCTTGCCTTCATCCTCAACACTGACAACGACGCCGTGCCATTCATCGACCCAACAACCGGATTCAACGTTCAGGCCGACGTAAACGCAGCCTTGCAATAACCCAAACAGGACTTATGGACAAGCCTTCGGTAGCGATGCGGCCAACCATAAGCTACAACCAACAAGCCGATAGGCACGGCTAATAAGCCGAAAAAACACGCTGCGAGCCATCAACGGGCACACGGCGCACACACCATACATAACACCAAACATTCACGTCATGAACTATCCACAAGCGAACGGCCCCATCGGCGTCTTCGACTCAGGCTACGGCGGCCTGACTATCCTGCATGGCATACGACAGTTGTTGCCCGAATACGACTACATCTACGTCGGCGACAACGCCCGCGCTCCTTACGGCCCACGCTCGTTCGACGTGGTTTACGAGTTCACCCGACAGGCCGTGAGCAAGCTCTTCGACATGGGTTGCCGACTTGTCATCATCGGTTGCAACACCGCGTCTGCAAAGGCTTTGCGCAGCATTCAGCAGAACGACTTGCCCCAATGGGACCCCACACGGCGCGTGCTGGGCGTGATACGTCCCACGGCCGAGATCATCGGAAAGCTTACCCGCAACGGCCACGTGGGATTGCTCGCCACCGAAGGCACGGTGAAGAGCCAGAGCTACAACCTCGAGATCGCCAAACTATGGCCCAACATCAAGGTAACAGGGCAAGCCTGTCCGTTCTGGGTGCCCCTCATCGAATATAACGAGGCCGACTCGCCAGGCGCCGACTACTTCGTGAAGAAACGCATGGACCAACTCATGCTCAAAGATCCCGACATCGACACCATCATCCTGGGCTGCACCCACTACCCCATCCTCATGCCCAAGATACTGAAATACACCAAGCCTGGAGTGACCATCGTGCCACAGGGCGAGTATGTGGCGAGCAGCCTGAAAGACTATCTACGCCGACATCCCGAGATGGACACCACGCTGACACGAGGCGCCACGTGCCGCTACTATACCACCGAAAGTCCCGAGCGGTTCAAGGAAACAGCATCCATCTTCCTGCACGAGAACGTCGATGTGGAACATGTGGACCTGGGGTAAGAACGAACCTCCTAAGGGCGAACAAGGCAGCAACCAGCAATAACGCACAGAAGAATCATTAACATCCAATTAAAATAGAACAAACAACATGCAAGAGACAAGACAAAACCGCATATCACGACTTCTGCAAAAGGAGTTGGCCGAGATCTTCCAGAGCCAAACCCGCAGCATGCACGGCGTGCTTATCAGCGTAACACGCGTGCGCATCTCGCCCGACCTGAGCATCTGCACGGCTTATCTGAGCATCTTCCCATCAAACAACGGCGAGGAACTGCTGAAGAATATCACAGCCAACGAGAAGAGCATCCGCTACGAACTGGGACGACGCGTGCACAACCAGCTGCGCATCATCCCCGAGTTGCGCTTCTTCATCGACGACAGCCTCGACTACATCGACCGCATCGACGAACTGCTGAAGAAATAAACCTTTGGTTTTCCACAAAATGAATTTTCCCTTTTTCATTGCCCGCCGCTATCTCTTCTCCAAGAAGAAGACCCACGCCATCAACGTCATCTCGCTGATCTCGGTCATCGGTGTGGCCGTCGCCACCATGGCGCTGGTCATCGTGCTGAGCGTGTTCAATGGTTTCCACGACCTTGTGGCGAGCTTCTTCACCAACTTCGACCCGCAACTGAAGGTGGTTCCCGTGCAGGGTAAGACCGTTCCCGCCGACGACCCCGTGCTGACGGAGATGCGCCGCCTACCCGATGTGGCCATCGCCACCGAGACCTTGGAAGACATGGCTTTGGCCGTGTACAACGGCCGACAGGCCATGGTCACGGTGAAGGGTGTCGACGACAGCTTCGCCGACCTGACCCACATCACCGAGATTCTCTATGGCGACGGCCGGTTTGAGTTGCAAACCGCCAACCTGCAGTTTGGCGTGCCCGGCATCCGATTGGCGCAAACGCTCGGCACGGGAACGCAATGGAAAGACTATCTTCACGTCTACGCGCCGCAACGTGAGGGCCAGCTGGACATGAGCAACGCGCAAGACGGCTTCGTCGTCGACTCGCTGCTCTCGCCCGGTGTGGTGTTCTCCGTAAACCAAGGCAAGTATGACAAGGACCACATCCTCACCAGCCTGGGATTCGCCCAAAACCTCTTTGGGCAGCAAGGCATGGTGTCGGCCATCGAGTTTCGCCTGAAACCCAACGCCGACCTCGAAGCCGTGAAGAAACAGATGCAGCAAATCGGTGGCGGCAAATATCTCGTGGAGGACCGTTATGAGCAACAGCACGACACGTTCAAGATCATGCAGATCGAGAAGCTCATGGCCTACATCTTCCTCACGTTCATCCTGATCGTGGCATGCTTCAACATCATCGGCTCGCTCTCGATGCTCATCATCGACAAGCGCGACGATGCGGAGACGCTGCGAAACCTCGGCGCTTCCGACCAGCAGATACGCCGCGTGTTCCTGTTCGAGGGCCGCCTCATCAGCGTCTTCGGCGCACTCATCGGCATCGCTGTTGGCCTAACGCTCTGCGCCCTGCAACAACAGTATGGCTTTGTGCACATGGGCAACACCGACGGCAGCTACGTGGTGAACGCCTATCCCGTAAGCGTGCACTATATTGACGTGCTCGCGGTGTTCGCCACCGTGATTGTGGCAGGATGGAGCGCCGTATGGTACACCGTGCGATCGGCCACCAAACGATACACGTCGGCCAACCCTGGCGCATAAGCCCAAGCGTCGCAACCCGCTCGAAGCAAGCACTAACGAAAATTGACATCTAATGGCCGATTGGGATTAAAAAAACGATAAAATTCGCAATTTCTGGTCGTGTTTCTTGACAATTAGAAAGAAAAGCTATAATTTTGTGATAGATTTTATCACTAATAGTTTCCTTTTATGAAAATCAGAAATGCACTTATCGCCATGATGCTCATGGTCTGCGGTTTGGCCCAGGCTCAAATGCAAAACATGACGATTCCTGCCGACACTGCTTTCAGGGTCGGCAAACTGGCCAACGGACTGACTTACTACATCCGTTACAACAACTGGCCAGAGCACCGTGCCAACTTCTACATCGCCCAGAAAGTGGGTTCGTTGGAGGAGGATGAAAGCCAGCGCGGTCTCGCCCATTTCTTGGAGCACATGGCCTTCAACGGCAGCGACAACTTCAAGGGCAACGACCTCATTGAGTGGTGCCGCTCAAAGGGCATCGAGTTTGGTGGCGACCTCAACGCCTACACCGCCATCGACCAGACGGTGTATAACATCGACAATGTGCCCACCAACAACCAAGGCACCGTCGACTCGTGCCTGCTCATCCTGCGCGACTGGTCATGCGGACTGCTGCTCGAGCAAGACGAGATCGAAAAGGAGCGTGGTGTCATCCATGAGGAGTGGCGCCTGCGCTCATCCGCTACGAGCCGTATGCTGGAGCGCAACCTCGAGAAGCTCTACCCCGGATCGAAGTACGGCAAGCGATACCCCATCGGCCTGATGTCGGTCGTCGACAACTTCAAGCGCCAGGAGCTGGTCAACTACTACCACAAGTGGTATCACCCCAGCCACCAGGGAATCATCGTCATTGGCGACATCGACGTGAACAAGACCGAGGCTTACATCAAGAAGCTCTTCGGCGACATCAAGAACCCGGAGAACGCAGCGCAGCTGGTTGACGAGCAAGTGCCCAACAACGACAAGCCCATCGTCATCATCGACAAGGACAAGGAGCAGCGCATGCCCATCGTGCAGCTGATGTTCAAGCACGACGTGTTCCCCGACTCGCTGAAGCAGACTCCTCTCTTCACCATCACCCAATATGGCAAGCAAGCCATATTCTCCATGCTCAACGAACGCCTCACGGAGGTAGCCCAAAAGGCCGACTGCCCCTTTGTGTCGGCTACCGCCGACGATGGCAGCTACATCTTGGCCAAGACCAAGGACGCCTTCGAGCTCTCGGTGATACCGAAGACCATGGAGCAGACAGCCGAAGCCTTGCAGGCCGCCTACACCGAGGTGATCCGCGCCATGAAGTATGGCTTCACGCCTACCGAGTACAAGCGCTTCCAGCAAGACTACCTGAGCCGCCTCGACAAGGATTTCTCCAACAAGGACAAGCGCCGCAACACCACCTTCTACCAGCAGGCGCTCGGCAACTTCCTCGAGAACGAGGCCATGCCCAGCATTGAGACCTCCTATGCGATGATGAAGCAACTGGTTCCGGCCATGCCCGTGGAGGCATTCAACGAGCTCCTGCCCGAGCTGGTGAGCAAGAGCGACACCAACATGGTTATCCTCAACTTCAACAACGAGAAGGACGGCAACGTGTATCCCACAGAGGAGCAGTTGCTCAAGGCCATCGACAACGCACGCAACGCCAAGATCGAGGCTTACGTCGACAACGTGAAGGACGAGCCACTCATCACCACCATGCCCAAGGCAGGAACCATCAAGAAAGAGGTGAAGAGCAAGAAGTTCGACTACGACGTGCTGACACTCAGCAACGGCATCACCGTACTGCTGAAGAAGACCGACCTGAAGAAAGACCAGGTCATCATGAGCGGATTTGGTGGAACAGGTGAGGCCAACTACGGACAGGCCGACGCCGCCAACCTCAAGGCATTCGACGACGTGGTAGGCGTTAGCGGACTGGGCAACTTCTCCAACAACGAACTGCAAAAGGCTCTGGCCGGAAAGATCGCCAACGCCTCACTGAGCATGGGCCAGCGCATGAACATCAACGGCTCATCCACACCCAACGACGTGGAGACCATGCTGCAGCTCACCTATCTCTACTTCACCAACATCAAGAAAGACCCCGACGCTTACAGCAACCTCATCCAGCAGTTCAACGTCATGCTGAAGAACCGTGAGCTGTCGCCCGAAATGGCCCTCAGCGACTCGCTGACCGCCAGCATCTACGACCACGGATGGCGCAAGGCGGCCATGAAGCTCGCCGATGTGCAGAACATCAACTACGACCGCATCCTGCAGATGGCCAAGGAACGCATGGCCAACGCTGCCGGCTGGACCTTCAGCTTCGTGGGCAACTTCGACGAGGCAACCATCCGCCTGCTCATCTGCCAGTATCTCGGCGCTCTGCCAACAAGCGGAAAAGCACCTAAGGCACAGCGTGCCGACAAGCCTACAACGAAGAACGTCGACTGCATCTTCGAGCGCAAGCAAGAAACACCGAAGGCTACCGCATACATCATCTGGCTCAACCAGAACATGCCTTACTCGCTCGAGAATTCCATCCGAGCCAGCATCGCAGGACAGGTGCTCTCAATGGTCTACCTCAAGCAGATTCGCGAGGAGGCCAGCGCCGCCTACACCTGTGGCGCACAGGCCGTGTGTAACATCGCATACGATGGATTCCACATCACACAGGTGCTCGCTTACTGCCCCATGAAGCCCGAGAAGAAAGAAGTGGCTGTGAAAATCATGAACCAGGCCGTGAAGGATCTCGCAGTCGACTGCGACAAGGAAATGGTCGACAAGGTGAAGACACTCATGCTCAAGCAGTTTGACGACAACGCCAAGACCAACAAGTTCTGGGACGACATCATCTATACCGACTACATGTTGCACCTCGACGACTACACCAACTACAAGAGCTTGGTGGAGAAGCAGACGCCCGCAACCATCGCCACCTTCATGAAGGAGATGCTCAAGGGTGCCAACAAGGTCAACGTCATGATGTTGCCAGGTGAGTAAACCCTAACCCGTCGGGACGGCGCTTCACACGGCGACCCCGACCCCACACCATCCGGAAGATCAGCCACCGAGCTGGCCTTCCGGATTTTTTTTGTTAATCCCCCATCGGTCATTAGACTTCAATGAATGGATATCTAATGACCGATTGGGGACAAATTTTCTTTCCATAATATTTGCCCGTTTGATTGTTTTTCCATAATTTAGCAACGGATACAACAAATATCAGCCTTAAACCAAATTACAAGGGTTCAAAAATCCTACAGTGGACCGATATTCTAAGAATTATGATGCAATACGGGGACGAGAACAACAATTGATAGATTTTTATGGAGGAATTGGAAGC
>ERZ1026894.1189-NODE-1189-length-16055-cov-4.014687_pt1 | contig 16055 bp, 9 predicted proteins | sample MGYA00380177_ERZ1026894 | MGnify/ENA primary metagenome ERZ1026894 (study PRJEB33269, sample SAMEA4719813) | human gut metagenome | biome: human-associated habitat; feature: organic feature; material: feces | place: Cameroon | collected 2013-10 ... | reverse complement strand
GCGCGTTTGCGCGAACGCGCTTCCAGATATTTGCCGAGCATGATCAATGCGACTATCATTCCCGCCGTGTCAAAATAGAGGTGCGCCGTGCCTCCCCGCGCCATGAGCCAGAGACTGTACGCGACCGCCGCCGAAGTGCAGAGCGCAATCAGCGAATCCATGTTCGGCGAAAGACGGAACAGCGTCTTGAACCCCGAAATATAGAAACGGCGTCCAGCAATGAGAATCGGAATCGTCAGAATCAGCTGCACCCAGTCGTTGTTCTCATGCAGAATCCGCGGATACGGAAGACCGAAGTCGTGATGCATCGCCGCGTAAAACAGCAGAACGGCAAAGACCAGCGCGGTGATGAACTTATAAAAATAGGCGCTCGTCTGCTCCTCGTCCACCACCTCGCGCCCCGAGTTCGCCGGCGTGACGGGCGCGGCGTCGTACCCAGCCTTACGGACCGCAGCGACAACGTCGTCCACTGCAACCAGTTTCGGATCCAGCTCCAGCCGCATGGTTTTCGAAGCGATGGACACATAGACATTGGAGACTCCCCGCATTTTTTTCACGGAGCGCTCGACGTTCGCGGCACACCCCGCGCAGTGCATTCCCATGACATTGAAGAGTTCTTTTTTCATCCTCTTCCCCCTTCATAACTGTTTGACATTGCGGGAATATACACCCAAAAACAGAAAAAGTCCAGCACGAAAAGAAATTTTTTAGACGCGCCTAATTTATTTTATGTTTTATCTTTCTCCCGAAATCCAATAAAAATATTAACTCCTTAATACAAATTACTTACTATTCCAGCATATCGCCTTTTCCCCGTCTTTTGATCCCGCAAGGAAACGGGCAAAAGCCGAAAAATCATTAAAAAAAGCACAAATGCATTTGCAATTTCATAATTGATATCGTATATTATATGATTGCAGTTCTGCAGAGAACTCGCCCTCCAATAAATGCAACAAATAATAAGGGAAACAAAAAAAAAATGATGGAAAAGAAAGAAATTTTCGCAGACGGAATCGGACAGATTCACTTCGCCGGCGGCATGGTCCGTTTTGACTTCGTCACGCTTCAGCCTGAGGCGGACGGCAAGGCTCCGACCCCGCAGGGCAACATCCGTGTCATCATGCCTCCGCAGGGTTTCCTCGCGGCGTTCAATTCCATGCAGCAGCTCATCGACAAGCTCGTCGAGGCTAAAGTGCTTCAGAAAAACGACGCAGCACTTCAGAAGAAGTAATCTGAAATGAATCCGGAACAGGACTTGATCAGTCTGCCGGGCAGTTGTGAAGGTTCCGCGGGGGAAGTTTTCTCCGTGGAACCTCAACTTCTCCAGACGGACGCAATCATTACCGTTGAGGAGACGGAACAGGCGTCGTACATCTACCGCGACACCCCCGAAAACTCTCTGCGGTATTTCTTTGTGAAGGTCCGGTTCTTTGTCGTGCGGGCAATTTGCATTGTCCGGGATTTCCTCCGCAAGGCGGAACGGAATCTCGGCAACAGCGGAGTGCTCGTACTCCGGCAAAGCGCGATCCTTCGGATTTGACAATAATCAACCATTCCAATTTTATAAAAGGAATAACAACTATGGCTAATGAAGCAAAAATCGGGAATACCGAGTATGCAACGCTGAAAGAAGCCTTCGCAGCCGCTCAGGACGGCGACACCATCACTCTGCTGGGCAACATCACCATCGATTCCATGCTGACCATCAGCAAGAATGTTACCATTGACGGCTCCGGTCTGTACTCCATCACCGCGTCCGAAAACGACGCCTGGAAAGGTCAGCAGATGATTCAGGTTTCCAAGGCGAACGTTTCGTTCAAGAACCTCACGCTCGACGGTGCCAGCCAGAGCATCACGCTAATTCAGGCTGTCAAGGCCACCGGCTTGACGCTCGACGGCGTCACCATGCAGAATGCCCGCAACGGCATCTACAAAGGCAGCACCTTCAACAACGGCGGTCTGACCGTCAACAACTCCACCATCAATGTCAAGGTCTTCGCCTTCAACGCCACCGGAGACCTTGCTTTCATCAACGTCAACGACAGCACGCTGTACGGCTGGACTTCCTTCAACAGCGACCTCTCCGATGCGCTTGCCACCTTCAAGAACACCAAATTCTTCGAAGCCGACGACCGTGACGGCGGTAACAAAGCCATCATCGCCGCCCTTCGCCCGTACTTCAATGCTGTCATCGAAGGCTGCACCTTCACCGAAGCATTCTCGAAGTTCACGGAAGGCTACTATGAGGAAAACGGTCTCTCCCTCGGAACACCAAATGCAGTCATGGATCTGAACGACTGCAAAATCGTTACCGAAAGCGGAGAAGCCTCCTCGCTCGCTCTTGCAAAACTCATCAGCACGAAATATGATGCTGAACGCGGCAATGCGAACCCGAACACAGCTTTCGCATTCGATGCAGTCAAAGATGAAAACGGAAAGTACATTTCCGGCATCTTCTGCGGTGATTCTGAAGTCATCACCAAAAACCTCGCAGCCGGTCTCGCAGCCGTCGCAAACGAAGACGGAACCTATACTCCGGCCGCCGTCGATATGAGCACACTCCTTGTCAACGAGAAGTGGGCTGAAACTTATAAAGTCGGCGATCTGATCCAGGAAGGCTTCTACTTCGGCGTCAACGCCTTCGCAAAGGCAAACGATGCAATCAACGCAGCAGGCGCCAATGCGACCATCAACATCCAGGATGCGCGCGACTACAATACCCCGATCACAAAAGCTTCCTATACGGAAAACCTCACCATCGAGTCTCAGAAGAACAGCTACAGCCAGCTCTATATGACCGTCAGCGACACAACCTACACCTACGGGGAAGAGGATGAAAACGGCAATGCGGTCAGACACGATGCAACGGTCGAATACAAGCTTCAGGACATCTTCTTCGGCGGACACAGCCACTTCGAGTCCCTCGCAGGAATGACGGTCAAGTTCATCGAGTCCGAGATCACTCACGAAGGCGGAACTCCGTTCTTCAAAGTCTATGGCGATTCCAACGTCGTCTTTGACGGCGCCAACTATGCCAATGAGAACGGAAACCTCTGGTTCTACGTTTCCGGACAGCTTGATCTCCTGAACGACTCCACAGTGGAGACTGAAGGCGGCAGCGGCTTCCGTATTCTCGCAGCAGGCGGAAAAGTCAATGTTGACAATCGCGCATTCCTTCGTGTCCTCGGCAGCAACATCTCCATCGGTTCCTACTATGTCTACGGCGACAAAACAGCGAAAGCGGTTGTCGGCGGCAAGAAGCAGGGACACGATGCGGACGGCAATAACGACTACTCCGCAACCCTCAATATTACAAACGGTGCTGGACTCGTCAACAACGGCATTGTCCGCGTCGGAGCCTCCTACATTCTCGACAATGCCACAACCGATGAACTCGAAGGTCTGACCATTACGGACAATCCCGACAAGCCCGCGAACTATGCGGACCTCGCGAAGGCCTACCTGAACATCACGGATGCCTCCGCCGCCGAACTCGACAGACTCTATGTCGACGGAAACGGCGCTGTGACAATCCGGAACTCCACACTGACGGCGAATTCGATTACGCTTGCAGACGGCAGCTCCCTCACCCTTGATACGGCAGCAACCGTCACCGCCGTCACCACCGGAACGCTGACCAACAACGGAACCATCACCATCGATGCAACCGGAGTCACCAGCGGTTCTCACAAGGTGATCGACACCGACGCCATCACCGGAACCGGCAGCATCATCGCAAAAGACGGAACCCTCGCCGACGACATGAATCTGGTCATTGCGGACAACGACGTCTATGTGACCGACCAGAAACAGGACGTCATCTACGTCGGCGGCGTCAACGCCGCGGGCGAGAAGAGCGCGAACACCGCCGCTCCCGCTGAAGCTCTCCAGGGCTGGAACAAGTTCGACACCATGAAAGATGCGTTCAAAGCCGGCGCACTCGGCAACAACACCATCGACTTCGGCAACGCCGGACGTGTCGTCTCCGACAAAGCCTTCATCTACACTCCCGAAACAATCGAGCTCGGCAAAGGCGAATACACCATCACCAACGGTGCGGGCGCTTACCTCCCGAGACTGACGATGAACTCCAGAGATGTTGTCGTCAACATCAAAAAGGCTCATCTCACACTCTCGAAATACCGTTCCGGCAAGGACAGCAACGGCGAACTCGGCGGAGCCTCGCTCAACATCACCGATTCGCGCGTCGACGGCGGCAATGAAGTCGACGGTCTGATGTGGGTCACCAGCTACGCCGATTCCACGATCGAGATCACAAACTCCAGAGTCGGTCTCTGCGACAGCTACACTGGCGAGGCGGAAAACGTCACGCTCGGCAACACCGGCAACTATCTTGACTGGGGTTCCTACGGCAACCTCGCGCTCAAGGTCTCCGGCACGGCGGTAATCAAAGATTCCACCATCTTCGCCGGCTACTACTTCAACGCCATCGGTGATGCGGACGGAGCGACCATCGACGTGACCAACTCCGTGGTCTATGCCAGCGCAGTTGAAACCGACGGCACGAACGGACTGGCGTCTCTCAGCCTCCACAACTCCGCGCTGCGTCAGTCCGGCTGGGGCAACGGCTCCGAGAACTACAACTTCCTCGTCAAGAAGGGAGCAACGGTTTCTCTGACCAACGGTTCCAACCTCTGGTGGGCAAGAGCCGCACAGGTCCGCGTGCCCTACGGCGGCGAACTCTGCGACTCCGTTGTGATCGACAATGGCGGAAAGCTGGAACTCTTCTACGACTCCACAGCGGAAGTCGGCAACATCACCAACAACGGCGAACTCGTGATCTACGAATCCACCCTGAAGGCGATGACCATTACCAACAACAATTACTTCGCCATCAACAAAAACTCCGCGATCACGGCGGAATTCTCCGCGGCCGGAACCGGATTCATCACCGTCCAGGATGCCGCCTTCGGAGCGGATACGGTCATCAACTCCACCGCGAGCTACACGAATCAGGGCATCGGCTCTGAAATCCTCATGTTCGGAACAAACATTCTTGCCAACGGCGCGAACATCAGCACCGGCTGGAGCAAGGATCTGAGAATCGGCTTCGGCGCGAACGTCCCCTCCGCGAGCATCTCCATCACCAGCGGCGCGAAACTGAATGTCGGCGGAAACACCTACATCGGTTCCGCTCTGGAAGATCAGAGCGATGCGGCTTACACCGTCTTCGTCACCGGCGCAGGATCCGAATTCAACGGCAGCGGAGCCGGCGGCGATCTCTATCTGAGAGCCGACGGCATGCTGACCATTCAAAACGGAGCAAGCACATCCTTCTCCTACTTCAACGGAAAAGGCGTGCTCAATGTCCTTAACGCAACGTTCAAGTCCCTGAACTTCAACATTGCGGATTCCGGCAAACTCACCTTCGTGAACGGCGCGAAAGCCACGCTCGGAAACACCGCGACGGCAAGCACCGCAAAAGGCGACATCTCCGTCGGCGGCGATGAAACCGAACTCAATCTCATCGGCGACATCAAGTACGGCCGCACCAATACCGCAGCCAACTTCACGGTGAAAAACAATGCGACGGTTACCGTCGACGGAAATATCGAGCTTGGTTACTTCACCCAGGTCTCGGGCGTCATGTTCTTCTACAAGAGCAACCTGTCCCTCACGAACAACACCAAATTCACCACGACGGAAACCATCAAAGTCTTCCTGAATTCGGCGATTGCAATGGACTACACCTCGCGTCTGACCTTCGGCGGACTCACCACGCCGAACGGCGCCATCACCATCGACGTCTCCGGTTACACGGACGGCATCTACAAGGTCATGGAAAACACCGGAAGCAATGCGGTCGACTACACCACGGTCATCTCCAACTGGAGCGAAATCGAGAACATCGGTTACACGATCCTTGACAACTCGCTCTACATCGGCAAGGCCGATGCGGAAAACTACCTCGTCAACGCGACCTATTCCAAATATAAATTCGGCGATGCGATCGAAGGCAAGACCGGTTACTTCTACGGATTCAACGCGTTCTCCTCGCTTGATGAAGCCGGACGCGCCGTCAAGGAAGCGACCAGGACCATCACGGTTGAAGCCGACCTCACGGAAGACGTCAACACTCCGCTGTTCGACCTCAAGGGCGACCTCATCCTCACGGCTGAAGCTCCCGTCACGGTCACCTGGAACGTCATCGGCAACGCCGCCGATGTACCGGATACCGACGGCAAAGTCTACCTCGTCAGCAAGGACGGTCTGAATCACACCTTCACCATCGGTGAAAACGTCACCTTGAACGTTCCGCAAAGCAGCTGGGGCGGCGCCTTCTACGTCGGTTATCAGTCCATATGGGCAACCAAACTGAACATCGACGGCAAGGTCAACACCTACCTGTTCTACATCGGCGCCAAGTCCGAAGTGACGATTTCCGAAACCGGAAGCCTCACGACCACCTCGAAAAACCTCATCATGCGCTGGGATTCCAAGCTGACGGTCAACGGCAACGGCACGCTCGACGAAAACAACCCGCAGGTCAAACTCAGTTACGCTTCCATCCAGGGCGGCGATCTCGTGCTGAACAACACGGTCATGAACGCCGGCTCCTGGCTCCAGATGTGGAACCGCAACAAAGTGGACGGCAAGCAGGCTCCGGCTCTCACGATGGACAATTCGGTCCTCATCGCGGGCGGTCTGACGGCAAGCGATGCGGAAGAGGCTGTCATCAGTCTCAACAACAACTCCACCGTCAAGATCAACGGAAACGCAGCCAACGCCGGAACAATGTCGGTCACAGACTCCGTCCTCAACGTTGACGGAACGCTCACCAACAGCGGAACGATCAACGTCTACGGCGAATCCTCGATCAAGACGGTCGACGTCGCCAACACCGGAATGATCATCCTGAACGACGGCACAACCCTCATCGACTCCACCATCATGGATTCGACTGAGAACACCGTCGCCTACGGCAATGTCACGGTCAGAAACAGTCACTTCGGCACGCTCGTCTTCTCCGGAAACAGCGGAGCTTCCGTCAACGGAGCTCTCGAAGGCGCCGTTTACGTCGACAACCTCATGGTCGACCGCAGATACAATGACGCAGTTTCCGATGACATCACCGGAACACTCACCGTCAAGGCGGATGCAAACATCGGCGTCAGCAAGCACATGTATAACAAGGTCGGTTCCACGACCGTCATCGAAGCGAACGCCATTGTTACGGTTACCGGCGAGCTCCAGAACAAGGGAACCATCAACGTGGAAGGCTACCTGAACCTGTTCAGCGAGAACGGCCTCGGCGAATCCGTTGCCGGACGCGACAAGAACAAGGGCGTCATGAACGTCAACGGCGGCAACGTCTACTACGCGGACGGCTCCAGCAGCAACGGCTGGTTCGGCGTCGGCGCCAAGATCCACAACGCCGGATGGGAGGATGTGCAGGAAGCCGGTTCCGAAATGAACCTCTCGAACAACGCGCTGCTTGACCTTACGTTCAACGGCGGCAATGAATACCCGGGCAAGTACGGCGCGGCATTCGCGATCGGCACGGGCGCAACCCTGAACGTCGAATCCGGATCCACGGTCAAAGCCAACTCCGCGCTCCTCAACAAGGGCACGGTCAACCTCGACGGAACCTCCAGCATCACGGTCGGCGACCTCATCAACGAAGCCTCCGCCAAGATCAACATCAAGGCAGGAAAAAATGTTTCCTTCAAGGCGGGCGCGCTGACCAACAACGGCGAATTCGCCGTTGACGGCGGCTCCTACCAGGGCGGAACCGTCAAGGTCATTGATCTCGACAGCATCGCCGGAGCGGAAATCATCGTTAACAACATCGACAGCAAGTATGTCTATCGCGGCGATGACGGCGATGTTCTCTTCTCCGATGCTTCGAAGGAAATCCTCAAGGGCAATACAAGCTGGAGTTCGATCGCATTCGGCGATGCCGTAACCGAGGCCGGAACCGACTTCTACAAAGGAGTCAACGCATTCGACAACGGAACCGGCCTCTGGGCGCAGTTCGAAGAAAACGTCACCACCGAAGTGGAAATCGGCGCGGGCGACTTCACGGACGGCAATGTGACCTCAGCCAGCCATCGCTTCGTCGGCGGGAAAAATGTTGTGATCCGCAGTACGGCCGCGGGCGATGATTATGCGGTTCTCAGCAAAGACTCAACCTTCGAGTACGGCGTTGCCGATGAAGCAACGATTGATGCCGACTACACCATCACCCTCGAAGGCAATCAGCAGTACGACTGGCTCCAGGTCCGCGCGGCTCAGAAAGACTGGCAGACCGGAAGCACGGAAGCCGGCAAACAGATAAAACTGAACGCCGACGGAACCGCGCAGGCTCCGGATCACCTGATCACGCTGAATGTCAACGGAAAAGTCATTGCCAAAACTCTGAACGTCAAAGAAGGCACGCTGATCAACATCGACGCTTCCAAGGGCGGTTCGCTCACCGGAAACGGCAACGGAGGCGGCGGATACGTGGTCCGCGGAATGATGAACGTCATTGGCAAAAACGGCACGGACTTCGATTCCGAAGCGACTCTGAATCTGAACGGCGCCGCATTCACCGTCGGTTATGCTCCGAACAGCTCCAAAGTCCGCGGTCCCGCATTCGTGAACATCACGGACAAGGCGGTTGTCACGAACATCATGCACTCGTTCCTCAACTTCCAGGCTCCGGGCTCCATCCTGAATGTCGACAACGCCAAGCTGGATGTCGGACACATCCAGGAAGCGACCGCCGGAAATGCAAACTGCGACTTTACATTCAACGTAAAGAACAAAGCGGATGTCCATGCCAAGAACTCCATCGTTCTCGGACAGGATGCGCAGAACGGCGACGACGGAATCTTCTCCTTCAACGTCGAAAACTCCACGGTCGCGGCAGACTGGAACATTGAACTGAAAACATTCTCCGACACGACTCTCTCCACGAGTAAAATGTCTGCGGCGAAAGATTTCATTCTCAATGGAAACCTCTCAATGCAGAACGACTCCACGCTGACGGTTGGCGGAAACTTCACGAACACCGGTTCGATCTCCGTCGGCTCCGGCTCCTCTCTTGATGTCGGAAACACCTTCATCAACAGGAACGACTTCAACCTGAACTGGAACGCCTCCCTGAAGATGGGCAGCTTCGACGCGACCTCCAGCTCGATCACGATCGACATGACCGGATTCGACAACAAGGAACACGCGCTCGTTGTGGTCAACAACACCACGCTCGACGAAACCGCCGTCATCAGCATCGTCGGTCAGGACTTCTACGACAAGTACAAGGGCTACCTCAGATACGACGGCAACACGCTGTACCTGACGGAAAACCTCTCCGCCGAAGTCTACGTCAGCAGCGGCTGGGCCGGCAAGGGTCAGGGCGAAACCGTTAACTACAACGGCAACACCTACACCATCGGCACCAACGCGTTCGGAACAGTCGAAGAAGCGAAAGCGGTCAACCCGCTCCTCATCCACATCGTGGACGGAACGATAAGCAAGACCGCGCTCGAAGCGGTGAAGACGGTTCTCGAAGGCGATGCAACCTACACGGGCGTCATCACAGCCGGAACCAGAGTCAACGACGGCGTCGACAACCGCCGCACTGTCGACGGCGACACCAATGTCACGGTCAACGGAGGAACGTTCAGATCGCACCTGATCGGTGCAGACAGCCAGATCAGCGGATCCATCCGCCGCAACGGCAACGTCACGCTGACGATCAACGGCGGCGACTTTGAAAAACAGGTTGCCGGCGGCATGTACTTCTACGCTCAGAACCCCTTCGATGAAGCAGTTCTGAACGGCGATGTCAACATGACGATCAACGGCGGCACGTTCGTAAAACGAGTCTACGGCGGCTGCTTCACACAGCTGGAGAACGAGTACACTGCTCAGACCAAGATTGTCGGCGACATCAATCTGACGATTGACGCCTCCGTCAACACGATAACCTTCAACAACATGGTCACCGCAGGCTCCCGCGGAACGGGACGCATCTACGGCGACATCAACGTCAAGGTCACCGGCGCAGGCAGCAACCTGAACTTCACCACCAAGCTCATCGGCGACAGCAACGCGGCCGGATACTACAATACGGCAAGCGGTTACACGGAGCAGACCTATGTCTCCGGCGACCGCATCGTCGAATTTGCAAACTTCCAGGGCGACTTCAACGCCGAGCTGATCATGTTCAAGACCCTCAACTTCTCCGAGGGAACAAACATGACCTTCACGAGCGTCAGACTCGATGTCTCGAACGTCAGCGAATGGAACTTCGGTTTCGGAACGGAACTGAACATCAACGCCGGACTCAACAGCTTCGAGGGCGATGAACTTGCCTTCGGACTCGACGGCTGGGACAACAGCTCCGACTGGACCGCCATCAACGGCGCGAAAGACTCGATGATCGCCGGCTGGGATAAAGCAGGCTCCGTCTCGTTCATTCTGAACGGTTCGGAATACGCCGCATCCTGGGATGCCGCAGCAGGCGCATGGTGCAACTCCGAACTGGGCGTCAAGCTCGGTCTCGGCGACGACCAGAAGTCTCTGCTCATCAGCAAGCTTGCGTAACAACCACACCGCCCGGTTTCTACGCCGGGCGGCGCATAACTCCGAAAGGATACCAATATGGAAGAAAAGAAGTACGAAGCTCCCGCCGCAGAGGAACTCGACATGTCCGTCTACGTCGGAGGCAACGAAGACTCCGGAACGGGCGACGAGCCCTGATCTGCCTGTTTTATGCAAGACTTGACTTTGCAGACACCGGAAAACCGGATTATCCTCCGGGATTCCACCGAAACTCATCCGTTCCAGCTGGAGCGGATGAGCTCTTTTACCGGAATTCCCCTTTCCGAACCGGAGAGCACATCTCCGAATCTCATCTTTTCCAACAGCGTTCCCGAAGATGCAACGCTTCTCAAACGCTGGGAAAACGGAGAGCTCGCATTCAACAGAGATTCTCTCGTTTTTTATGTAACCGTTTATAAAAAAGAATTACTGACAACCAGATTCCGCAGTCTTGTCGCCTCCTGGAGCATGGGACTCTCCGCCGCCTTCGCTTCCGCCATGCTGCGCGGTGCGAACATCATCCCCGTCCACGGAGTTCTGCTCGACACCCCGAAAGGCGGACTTCTCTTCTGCGGACAGGGCGGAGTCGGCAAATCCACCACCGCGCGCCGCTGGCGCGAAGCCGGAGGCAATGCCCCCGCCGACGACATGGTTCTGCTCGAATACGGCGATCATGAAATCGCCGCACACCCGCTCCCGACCTGGAGCCGCTGCAGCGAATCCATTGAGGGCGAATATTTTCCATTCTCAAAACGCATCGTTCTCAACCGCATTTTCGCAATCGGGCGCGACCCCGTCAAGGAAAACATCCGCCCGATTCCAGAATGGCAGTATTTTATGAATATACTCAGCGCCTGCACTCTGTTCACCTCCTACATGACGAATCTGCTTCCGGAACCGGAACAGAAACGGATGCTGGAGACCGTCCGCAGCGTCGCCTCCCGGCTTTCCGGACACTTTCCGCCGGCCGGAATGTTTGCACATCTCGATGCGGACCTCACCCAAACCCTGAAGGATTATCTATGAAACTCAATCCCTTTGCCATGATGCGCGAAGAATTTGACGGAACCGGAATCGTGTTCGACCCCGACCGCAACAAGGCGATTTCCCTCAACAGAACCGGCGTCATCGTCTGGAATGTTCTCGCAAAAGGAGGAACCGGAGCCGATGCCGTCCGCGCCCTCCTCGCCGAATTTCCGGACGCGTCCGAAAAACAGGCAAGTCAGGACGTCGCGAAGTTTCTCGATATTCTGCGCGAAAAGGCGCTGCTCTCCGGCGATTGACCGATGGTTTTCTACAAGGGAGACAGCATGCGGGGAGTTTTCACCCCGGGCGACACGCTTCAGCTTGAAGCGGTTCCGTTCGCGGAGCTCCGCCCGGGCGATATTGTCGCGATCGAAGCGGAACGCCCCTATGTGCATCGAGTCATCCGCATCGACGGTGCGCGCATCACCACGCAGGGCGACAACAATTCCGCTCCGGATCCACAGCCGCTCACACCGGAACAGCCCTTCCGGCGCGTCGCCGCCGCCGCGTCGTTTGACGGAGCCCCGCGCAGCTTTCATTCCGGAACGCAAGGCATGAAGGACTTCCGGAAACATCAGCGCGGGCGCCGCATCCGCGCCGCGCTTCTGCGTCTGTTCTCCCGTCTGGACCCATTGCTCTTCTGGCGTTTTGAACTGCGCCGCACCGCATTTGCGGAAACGGTCGTCTACAACCGCTTTGGCGTCACCGCTGCGCACCGGAGCCCGGACGGCGCGATCCGTTTCCGCACCCCGCTCTGCCGTCTGTTCTTCCGTCTGCCAAAAGAGGGAAAATGAACGAAACACAATTCTACACTCTGCTCGGCTCGCTCGTTTTCGGCGGAAGCGACACTCTTTGGAAAACCTTTTCTGCCGAAGAGCGGGAAGAGCTCTGCCGTCTGGCGCGGCAGCGCAAACTCGGCACGCTGTTTTACCGCAGACTTTACAAAGAGCTTCCCGAACCGTACGCGCAGGAATTCGGAAAGCTGTACCGTGCAGCCGCCGCACGCGCCATGCTGGAACTGGCGGAACGGAAACGGCTTTTTGATCTTCTGGCAAAAGAGCGTATCCGTTTTGCGCCGATAAAAGGACTCGATCTGGCATTCCGGCTTTACCCCGATTCCGCGCTCCGTCCGCACGTCGACTGGGATATCCTGTTTCATCCGGACGACATTCAGCGCGCGCGTCTTCTTCTGGAAGCGAACGGCTGGAAACCTTACGGTCAGTACCGCGATTCCAATCCCGGCGAACACCATTTTGAACCGCTCTACCGTCATGGGCTCGCTCTGGAACCGCATTGGACACTGCCGAACGTCTCCAATCTCACACCGCGGCAGCTCTGGGAGAATCTGAAAAAAGACGAATCCGGAATTTACCTGCTCCCGCCCGAATGGAATCTGCTTCTGCTCATCGCGCATGCAACGAGCATCGATTTCCGTCATGTTCCGCCCTGGAAACTTCTTCCGGACGCGGGCTTCCTGCTTCAGAAAGAGGCGGTCGACTGGGGGAAAGTCCGGGAGCTTGCCACGCGGCATGATGTTTTCTCCCCCGATCTGTTCCTCGGTGCGTGGATGGAGTTTTTCCCCGCCGGGATGCTCCCGCCCGAAGCGGAGGATCCCGAAGCGGCGGCGCTCATCCACGCTCTCGGAGGTGCTGCGCACAGACTCACCAAAGACCCGTACGAACAGCTGATGAACAAGCCGGAAAAAATCTCCGTGTCATGGTTCAAGAAACGGCTGAACATCTATCTGCATCCGCACAGGATGCTGCGGAAATACGGAATCCGGAAAAATTCCGTCCCGCTGTTCCTGTGGTGCGTCATAAAGGATTTTTGCGGAAAAACGGCGGAATTTTTCCATTTTCTCTTCCGGAAAGATCCGGGCAGCCGCAGTTATTACACACTGCTCGACGACCTTCACGCGCTCGACTGCAAGCGGAAAAGCGTCCGCGGGGGAAAAGCTTGATTTTTCCTCTTTCCATGATATATTCCCTCCTTCAAAGGAAACATCATGAACGACAAATTCAAAGGTCTGATTTACGGAGCGGTCGCCGCGGCAACCTACGGCATGAATCCGCTGTTCGCCCTGCCCCTCTACAAAGAAGGTCTCACCGCGGATTCCGTCCTCTTCTACCGCTATGCGCTCGCGGTCGCGATGCTTGGAATCACGATGCTCATCCGGAAAACACCGTTTGCCGTCAGCGGGAAAATGCTGCTTCTGCTCTTCGCCGGCGGACTGCTGACCGGCTTTTCCTCGCTGTTTCTGTTTCTCTCATACAACTACATGGGCGCGGGAATTGCATCAACCATTCTCTTCGTCTATCCCGTCATGGTCGCGGTGATTATGGCGGTCTGTTTCCATGAAAAAGTCACTCCGGCGACAATCTTCAGCATCGTGCTTGCGCTCACGGGAATCGCTCTGCTCTACAAGGGCGAGGACGGCGCGACACTGAGCACGAAAGGCGTTGTTTTCGTTCTGCTCTCCGCTCTCACCTACGCAGTCTACATGGTCGCGGTGAAACAGACGAAACTCCGCGAAGTTCCCGGAATGCCGCTGACCTTCTACGTGCTTCTGTTCGGAGTGCCCGTCTTTTTTCTCCGCCTCCGATGCGGGATCGATCTGCAGACGATCCCGTCCTGGTTCGCATTCGGGAATGTCGTCATGCTCGCACTCCTGCCAACCTACCTTTCGTTCCTGTTTATCGCGCTCGCGGTGCGGTACGTCGGACCGACGCCGACCGCGATTCTCGGTGCGCTGGAACCGGCAACGGCGGTATTCTTCAGCGTTCTTCTCTTCGGGGAACCGCTGACGCTCCGCCTGTGCATCGGAATTCTGCTCATCATCTCGGCGGTGACTCTGATCATCCTCGGCAAGCCGCTTGCCGAACGGCTTGCCAAACGGAAACACTGATCAGATTTTCGTGACGACAGCAAGACCGCAGAAGTCGGTCAGCCCGCTCACAAAAAGTCCGCCCTCCCGGACTTCAACCACAACGGATTCGGGCTTGTACACAGCCTCCAACGCCCCGATGCACGGGAGCTCGACGGATGACGGCGTATTCCCGAACGCGTGAATCACATAAAGTCCGCCCTCCTCCGCCGTACGGGCAACCGCCTGCCAGCCGAGCGGCTGCTCGTAAGATTCGCTCTGCAGACGGCGCGCAATCCGCAGGGAACCGCGATCCACAAACGGACGCACGTGGTTCTGATAGAACCGGACACCCTCCCGGACGACCGCGAAGTTCTCTTCCGTCAGCTTCGAGGGTTCGCCCGAAAGGCAGAGCCTCCCGAGAAAGCCGGAAGCCAGCAGATAACAGAGATATTCCGGCGAGTGATACTCCCGCACCGTAGCCCAGATCTGGTTCCGCGACATGGGAATCTGAAGCGCGGTGTTCGCTCCGATCAGCGGAATCCCGAGCGACTCGTGCGCATCCGAGAAGCTCGCCATATTCCCGACGCTCATCCAGTCCGGACTCAACCGGTGTCCGCCCGAAGCGCACAGTTCCAGAACCAGTTCAGGAAACAGTTCTTTCAGGTGGCGGAAATAGGAGCGGACACTCTCCGTGTATTCCGCCGTTGCGTACGCCGGCGAGCCGTTCATGGTATCCGCACGCTTGAACGACGAGTTGTAATCCATCTTGATGTAGCCGATCCCGTACTCGCGGATGACTTTGCACATGGTGCGGTCCATGTATTCCCGGACTTCCGGCTTGCGGAAGTCGAGAATGCAGCGTCCGGTCGCCGAAACAGGTTCGCCCCCGAGCGTAAGCATGTACTCCGGATGTTCCCGGAAGAGCGCGGAATCTCTCCGGCAATGTTCCATTTCGAACCAGAGACCGGGAATCATTCCGGCGCGGCGGATGGACTTGATGAACGCACCGAATCCGCCTGGGTAGTGCTCCGTCCGGATCGAATCCCAGTCGCCGAGCGCAGTGAACCAGCCGTCGTCAAGCACGAAATAGCGCAGACCGAGTCCCTTCACACGCTCAATTTCGGCGTTCAAATTCTCAGGATAAGGCTTGCACCACGTTGTGCAGAATTCATTGAAGAGAACCGGATAATCCTTCTCCGCCTCCGGATGCGTTTCCGCCAGACACAGCGGACGCTCCGTCAGACGCAGCATGGCGTCTTCCACACTGCCGCGCACGCAGGTCACGGCGCACGGCATGGAACGGAAGGTTTCCCCTGATTCCACCCTGCGGTTCCAGCCGCAGAACTCGTCATCCGGATACCCGCCGGAAACATTCAGAAAATCGCTTCTGCGGAAGAGTTCAATCTGCCACGGTCCGAGCGCGCCGGCCTGTGCCGCCCAGACAACGCCGAACTCCGTATCTTCAAATGCAATCGAGGGGAAGAACTCCTTGACGACCTTCGTGCTGTTCTGTCCGAACCGGAGATTCCGCGCCGCGAAACGGCTCCAGGAAGCCTCCAGCCCGAGCGATTCCGCGGACTGCGCATCCGGCCGCCCTTCCGCGCTCCAGAAC
>ERZ1026894.1188-NODE-1188-length-16060-cov-14.388254_pt1 | contig 16060 bp, 13 predicted proteins | sample MGYA00380177_ERZ1026894 | MGnify/ENA primary metagenome ERZ1026894 (study PRJEB33269, sample SAMEA4719813) | human gut metagenome | biome: human-associated habitat; feature: organic feature; material: feces | place: Cameroon | collected 2013-10 ... | reverse complement strand
TGCTAAATATTTCGATTGCGGATTAAAGGTGTAGTGCTACCGCTGAATAGTTACCCAAATCGGTCGTTAGACCGAAATAGGTGAGTTATTATGATTTTATGGCTTCTTTCCAACTCTTGTCAGCGTTTCTTTCGGCATCTTGCTTCCATTTGCGTTTCGCCATAGCCCGCTATGGCTTCAACGAGAATGTCGCAACCTGCTCGAAACAAACACTAACAAGAATTGAAATCTAATGACCAATTTGGGTTAAACATAGGTATGCCTAAGTTTGTAGGCATAGTAGGGCGAGGGTGATGTTTTGTTCGGTATTTTGGTGTAAAAGTTGTGCGGCGTTTTTGGTTGAACCAGCCAGCGAAATCGTCGTTTTTCCGCACTCACCGTCCCCATTTTGCGTTGCGCGCCCACCGTTAGGCATCTTTCGTTTTGCGATACCTACCTAACCGCACCTCGAAAGGCCATGTTTCGAGCCACGAAAGACCATCTATCGTCTCTCGGTTAGGCATGTTTCGCAGCGCAAAATGTTAATTGTGGAAGGTAAAAATCTTTGTTCTTTACATAACGCTTTGGTTATCAGCAGGTTGTGTAATAGTGCTGAGAATCGCGTATTTCAGCCAAATCCTTCCGTCGTCGTTGCCAGCGATGTAGATTTCAGTATAGTTTGTTGCCATAATTCGCATTCTTCCCCCAACAAAACGGGGCTCGTTCAACCTTCACAGTGATTAGAGTTTCATCACATTCCTAATAGATTCGACCCAGGCAACATTGCCGGTTCATCCAGCATCTGGAGTGATAAATAACACACGTGAGTATTTACGCTCAGACGCGGTAACAACGAATTGAACGAATTAACGAATTGATATAATCGTTTTACGATTACCAATTTGAACGAATTTAGCTAACGCAATTTGGAAAAATTCGAAAATTCGAAAAATTCGTTGTTACGCCGTCTGAGGCCAGAGCTATTAGATGTGATGCGCACTTCAAATCACTCCAAATGTCGGATGAGCCATTTTTGTTTGTTCCCAACGCCTTATTTTACACATTTTGGCTCGTCCCAACGCTTATTTTACATGGTTTGCCCCAACAAATAAGCGAGAACTGCCTCATGAAGGCAATCCTCGCTTATCCAAAACAATAGTGATATGGCTATGAAGTTAGCTTGCGATCGTGCGCCCTGCGCCATTATAGCGGATACTCGTCGAAGGCGTAGAGCACGGTCGAGAGGTAGCGCTCGCCGGTGTCGGGCAGCAGGGCCACGATGGTCTTGCCCTTGTTTTCGGGGCGCTTGGCCAACTGGGCTGCGGCGAAGGCGGCTGCACCCGATGAGATGCCCACCAACATCCCATCGTTCTGGGCCAACTGGCGACCGGCGCGGATGGCGTCGTCGCCCGCGATGTCGAGCACCTCGTCGACCACGCTGGCGTCGTAGGTCTTGGGCACAAAGCCGGCGCCAATGCCCTGAATCTTATGTGCGCCCGATGGGCCGCCATTGAGCACGGGCGATGAGGCGGGCTCCACGGCCACCACCTTCACGTTGGGGTTTTGCTCCTTCAGGTACTTGCCGATACCCGAGATAGTGCCGCCGGTTCCCACGCCCGCCACGAAGATGTCGATCTTGCCGTCGGTGTCGTTCCATATCTCCACACCCGTGGTCTCGTAATGCTTGCGTGGGTTGGCCGGGTTCTCAAACTGCTCGAGGATCACCGCCCCGGGAATGCTTTGGCGCAACGCCTCGGCGGCCTTGATGGCTCCGGGCATGCCGTCCTTTCCAGGTGTCAGTTTCACATGCGCCCCATAAGCTTTCACAAGGTTGCGACGTTCCACGCTCATCGTCTCGGGCATGGTGAGGATGAGCTTGTAGCCCTTCACGGCGGAGGCCAACGCCAGGCCCACGCCCGTGTTGCCGCTGGTGGGCTCGATGATGGTGGCGCCTGGCTTGAGGATTCCCTTCCGCTCGGCATCTTCTATCATGGCCAGGCCCACGCGGTCTTTCACGCTGCCGCCAGGGTTAAAAAACTCCACCTTCGCTATGATGGGCGTGTCGAGGCCCTGAAGAGCGGAAAACTTGCTGAGTTCGACCAGTGGCGTGTGGCCAATGAGGTCGGTGATGTTCTTGTGTATCATAATCGTAAACTTGGGGTTGTTCGTTTTGTCTTGGCATGTCGCGCTATGGGTCACGCCCCTGCCAATGGAGGCGCGGTTGGTGGGGTAAGGCCGCGCCGGCGAGGTTACTTCACGGCCTCAAACGCCTGGTCGAGGTCGTCGATGAGGTCTTGGTAATGCTCCGTTCCGATGCTCAGGCGGATGGTTCCGTCGTAGATGCCCTGCTGCGTGGCCTCCTCCTCAGAGAGTTCCGAGTGGGTGGTGCTCTTCGGATGCACCACCAGCGACTTCACATCGGCCACGTTGGCCAGGTTGGAGAAGATTTGCAGGTGGTCGATGAAGTCCCACGCCTTCTGTTGGTCGCCATCGATCTCAAAGGTGAAGATGGATCCAGCGCCGTTGGGGAAGTAGCGCTCGTAGAGATCGTGGTTGGGGTGGTCGGGCAGCGACGGGTGGTTGATCTTCTTTACCTGTGGCTGGCTCTTCAGATACTCAATGACCTTCAGCGTGTTGAACACGTGGCGCTCCACACGGAGGCTCAGCGTCTCCAAGCCCTGCAGCAGCACCCAGGCGTTGAACGGCGAGATGCAAGCGCCCTCATCGCGCAGAAGAAGGGCGCGCACGCGGGTAACAAACGGGGCGGGAATGTTGCCGAAGACCAAGCCGTAGTACGACTCGTCGGGCTGGGTGAAACCGGGGAACTTATCGTTTTGGAAGTAATCGAACTTGCCTCCGTCGACAATGACGCCACCCAGGCTCGATCCGTGGCCACCTATAAACTTCGTGGCCGAGTGCACCACAATGTCGGCTCCGTGCTCCAACGGACGGATGAGGTAGGGCGTGCCGAAGGTGTTGTCGATAACCACGGGAATGCCGTGGCGGTGGGCTATCTCGGCCGTGCGCTCAATGTCGGAGATGTTGGAGTTGGGGTTGCACAGGGTTTCGATGAACACCAGCTTGGTGTTGGGCTGGATGGCGGCCTCCAAGGCATTGTAATCGTCGGGGCCGACAAACGTGGTGGAGATGCCGTATTTCGACAGGGTGTGCTTCAGCAGGTTATAGGTGCCGCCATAGATGGTCTGCGTGGCCACCACGTGGTCGCCGGCATAGGCCAGGTTGGTGATGGCGTAGGTAACGGCTGCGGCACCTGAGGCAACGGCCAGTCCGCCCACTCCGCCTTCCAGTTTCGCCACGCGCTCCTCAAAAACGCCCTGTGTGGTGTTGGTCAGACGACCGTAGATGTTGCCGGCATCCTTCAGATGGAAACGGTCGCTGGCATGCTGGGCGCTATGAAACACATACGAGGTGGTTTGGTAGATGGGCACGGCGCGGGCGTCGGTTGCGGGGTCGGCCTGTTCCTGACCTACGTGAAGTTGAAGTGTCTCGAAGTGAAGTTTCTTTTCGTTGCTCATTGTTATTCCCTTTCTCTTTTTTAACCGCCGTGGGCCTTAATGGGAGGTCGGCGGTGGGTTCGCCTAATACATTTATTGATATTAACTGTTCACGGTTGCAAAGGTACAACCATCCGCCATTTCCTGAAATAGCTAACATGTGGCATTTGGCATACCACGATTGTGGTATTTGGCACCTTTCGGCTCTTCAAAGCGATGCTCCACCTTATTTATATATGTAAGGGCCAATGTCGGATGCGCGTTTTGAGGATGTTTTTTCTTGTCATGTTGCATCATAATTCGTTACACCATTAAATCCGCTGGAACAAGTAAGGCGGTTGCCATTCGTGGTTTCCGCCATTTCCACTTCTCAGCCTCGATAGGTGGACAAGCAGACTGTCATTTGTCGAAAAATAAGGAATGAAACTGAAAAATGTAAGAAATTGGCCATTCTTTGTAAGAAATATCCTACTCGGTTGACGATTTTTCCCATTACTTTGCAACCGAGGAGCGACATGCTGCCATCGGTTGTCGAACTCCCTCATACTTCAATCCACCATAAACCAAGTAAACGAACATGAAATTACTGAAACAAGGAATGTGCGGCGAAGATGTAAAATTCTTACAGTCGGAGCTCGCTCGCGTAGGACATAACATCAAGGCCGACGGCGACTTCGGCCCAGGCACGCTCAATGCCGTGAAGGCCTTCCAGAAGAAACACAACCTGGGAGCCGACGGCGTTGTGGGCAACGGCACATGGGAGGTGTTGCTCTTCGACGGGCGGCCCGCGCACGAGCACCTTACCGACGAGGATTTCTGCCTCGCCGCAAAGCTCATCGACTGTGAGCCGGCTGCGCTCAAGGCGGTGCAGAAAGTGGAGACGGGCGGCCGAGGAGGATTCTTCGCGCCAAGCAAGCCCGCCATCCTCTTCGAGGGCCATGTGTTCTGGAGCCAACTCAAGCAGCGCCGCATCAACCCCGAGAGGTTCGCAGCCGCCAACCCGGGCATACTCTATCCCAGGTGGAGCAAGGCACACTACAAGGGCGGATTGGCCGAATATGCGCGCCTGGAGCAAGCCCGCAAGATCCATGTCGACGCCGCCAACGCGTCGGCAAGTTGGGGCATGTTCCAAATCATGGGCTTCCACTACGCGCTCTGTGGATACAAGAGCGTGTCGCAGTTTGTGGCGTTCATGAGCCAGAGTGAGCGCAACCAGCTCATCGTGTTCTGCCGCTTCATACGCAAGTCTGCAGGCATGCTTCCCGCATTGCAGGCGAAAAACTGGGCTTCCTTCGCCCGTCTCTACAATGGTAGCGGTTACGCCGAAAACCAGTATGACAAGAAGTTGCTCAACGCCTACCGAACCTTTGCCGCAAAATAAGGCAACTCTCGAACATCCTTCCCACTCTAACGATCCACATAAGAAACCAGCTTATTCATCCAAAGGACCTGGCAAGATTTTAAAAGGTTCTATCTTGTCAAACCGTCCAGGCTAAGAACCTACGCATTAAAAACCTACAATTATGGATTTATCAAAGAAAACCACAAGCACGTTGGAAAGCCTTCCCTTTTACAATCTGATTGGCGGCCCGCTCAACGCCTGCATCAGGGCACAGGCCGAAGCGGCGCAGACCACGGTGAATTTCATCAAGGAAGTGGGGCTGGAGGAGGAGAAGGATGGCGTTACCGAAGCCATCTATGTGCATTTCACCTTTGTGCAGAACGGACGCAAGGTAACCATCAGCGTACCGCTGCTCACCATCGTGCCCATTCCCTACATTGCCATCAACTCCATCGACATCAAGTTTAAGGCTACCGTGAGTGGCGTGGAGACCGACTCGTTCAGTTCTAACTACTCGAACGAGTACAACGAGAACTACAACTACTCGAGAAACTACAAGAGTCGGAACAAGAGAAAGACCACCAGCCTCCAAACGTCCTTCTCGAGCAAGCACGACTCTAAGTGTACGCAAGACTCTTCGTTCAGCGTTGAGTCGACCATCGACGTGGAGGTGCATGCTGGACAAGAGTCGATGCCGGCCGGTATGGCCAAGGTGCTCGAAATGTTGGGAGCCGCCATGGACCTCGTATCGCCCGATGGAGAGCTCTCGGTCAACGACACCACGTTCTATGTGGAGTCGGGCAAGAGGGCAAGAGTCATCGCACAGTACAAGACACCCAAGGGACTTTACGACTCTGAAGGCATCAAGTGTAAGGGCGCAACAGGCAAGCCTAACGCCATGGACAAGACGATGGAGTTTGAATTGGAGGCAAAAAGCGAGCCCTACGAGATCTCGTGCGGCGACGTGCAGAAGGTGCTGGTGAAGGTTACCGAAGTGGCCGCTCCGACGGCAAAGGCCACATCATCATCCGCAACAACCGCCTAACGCGCCCTCTGGGCCGTATTCCAGTTATTAACTCTTAATCTTACAAGGTTATGGCAACCATTGACACGACTCCTTCCACCATCGCTACCAATGCCTTGCAATCGTTGCCGTTTGGAACACTCATTGGCGGACCGTTGGCGGCCTGTGTCGAAGCGCAGGCCAAGGCGGCAAAAAGCTCATGGGAGTTTATACGCGACGTGGGACTCACCGATAACGGAGACGGCGGGCACAAAGCCGTTTACGTGAACTTTGAGTACCGCAAGGACGGGCGATCGGTGATGCTCAGTCTGCCATTGCTGACCATTGTGCCCATTCCTTATCTGGCCATCCGAGAGATCGAGATCGCCTTCAAGGCGCGTATCTCGGCGGCAGCGTCCACCTCAAAGACCGACCACAAGTCGCTCGCCGTTGAGGCTGGAATGAAATCGAAGGTGGGATTCAATGCGCTTGTGGCCAGCGGCAGCGTGGAAATGAGCACCAGCATATCGAGCAAGAAAGACTCTACCGCCACACGCGACTCCAAGTACAGCGTGGAATACACGATGGACGTGAACGTCAAGGCGGGACAAGACGACATGCCGGCCGGTATGGCCAAGGTGCTGGAAATGCTCAACAGCTCTATCGACTCTATTGACACCAAGGGTGAACTGCACGTCTCCGATCAGGTGGTAAGCTTGGCGGGCGGAGGAAGCACCTACATTTCGTACAAGAACAATGAGGGCTATTATGCGCCCAACGACATCAAACTGTACGAATACAAGGACAATCACGCTGGCACTATCGTCAGTAACGATGACTGCCAGAAGGCCTCCGACGACTCTGGTGTGCTCTGTGTGTTTAAGAAAGAGGGATTCTATTGTGTAAAGGCCGGTGAGAAAATGCTGGTCATCAACGTAACCAAATAGCAACCGACTATGCCAGACGACAAGAACAAAGGCACGGGGACAACTCCTGCCAGCAACACACAGCCCACGGGACAGACGCCCGCAGCGGGTGGCGAAGGTGCCCAAGGCCAGTCTGGAACGGGCGGCGGCAATCTCTTGGGAACCGCCATGGGCGTGATCAAGGGTTTCGTTTCGTCAGGTGGCGGAGGCGAGAGCGGCAAGGCCGGTAGCGCCCAAGGCGACGCCAAGGGTGGCGAAAGTGGTGCAGCTGCCAGCCAGGGAACCGCTTCCAACGGTGCAAACCTGAACATCGGCGACTTGGAACAGCAGGAGGAAAACATGCTCGGCGCAAATCAGGACGGCACCTCCAGCGGCGCCAACGGCTTGCAATCGGCCTTGGAAAACAGTGAGGCGAGCCAACCTTCGATGGCCGACCAGATCAAGGAACTCAACGAGGTGCAGGTCGACAAGGCATTTGTCGCCGACTCATTGAACCTGCTTGGAACGCTGTCGTTCGACAAGATCATTGGCAATCCGTTAAGAGCGGCCATCAAAGCACAGCGCGACCTGGCCAAGGAAACGCTTAGTTACATACGCGAAGAGGGCCTGAATGTGGACGAAAAGGGACAAGGACAAATCGTCTACGTCACCATGAGTTTCCTCCGCGACGGCAAACAGGTGAAGATGCGGGTGCCCCTGCTCACCTTGATGCCCGTGCCCAGGCTCTCCATCACAAACATGACTTATACGTTCAAGGCCAAGGTTGATGCGCTGTCGGCGGTGGTGGCGTCGGTGGGAAGCGGTGGAACGCCCATCCTCAACACGACGTCGGGTGGTGGGAGCAAACCCTCCTCATCACCCCAGACGGCCCCAGCGGGTGGCGCTTCAGCCAAGCCCGCCCCTGGCGCAGAGGGCGGAAAAGCCAAGGGCGGCACGTCGACCCAGGTGGCTGCGGCCAAGTCCGACAACGCCTCAGGGGGGATGACGTCGATCACGGCCTCAGCCATGCCCATTGCAACAGACGCGAAAGCCTCGGCGGCGCCGGCCATAGCGGCCAGCTATTCGTCGAAGAAGGACTCGGGTGCCACCCGCGACTCGCGCTATAGCGTGGAGACAACGATGGACATCACCATCACGGCCAGCGAGGGAGAGATGCCACGTGGCATCGACCGATTGCTGGGAGTGCTCGACGATTCGACCGAGGTCATCGACCCCAACGGCACGTTGCAGGTGTCGGCCGACCAGACATCGTTGGTCAATGGCTATGCCGCCATCTCCGTATCGTACCGCAACGGGCGGGGCGCTTACCAGCCCAAGACCGTGAAATGCATACCACTCAGCGGCAAAAAGGCTCCAAGTCTATTGGAGAATGGCGACGAAATGTTGCTCGTCTTCAATGAGAAGGGCGCCTACAAGGTGTCGGCCGACAAGTTGCAACGCATCGTATTCGTATCCTAAAAACCATTTCATTATGGCAAATCTGCAAGTTGTGATAGCCTCGGTGCTGCGCGACGTACTGTTAGCGCAGCACGAGGCTAACCTCCTCACCGAAGCGCTCGCCAAGCAATATCGCGAGGCGGGAGTGCTGAGCCAGTTGAACCTGCCCGCCGTAACCATTGGCGACATGGAACTCTCGTTCCGGTTCGCCATTGCCAACAGCGGCGAGGCGCACGGCGCCACGCCTCACGAGCCAGTTGGCGAGCCGCAGCAACAGTGTGGCGAGGCTGCCGCAAGCGACACCCCGTCGACGCTCGAAAGCATTGCGTCGATGCTGCCCAGCAGCGTCGCGTCGATGGAGGTCATTGTCGATGCCGAACAACTGGCGGCCCTGCCCGAAAGCGTCATTCAAAGCGTTACGCTCAAAGTGTCGACCCAGGGCGGCGTAAAGATCACCGATTCATAAACCTCTGACCATGCACTATGACTGAAGGCAAACCAAAGAAAGTCAACGAGAGCACTTACTCGATGGATATGAGCCTGGCCGAGATGCTCACCGCCATGATCGAATCGACCATTGCGGCCGACCAGAAAGCGGCCGAGGACTACCTGAGGGTGTTGCGCACCTATGCGCTGGAACCCGCCGACGGCCCTGACGGCCACGAGAAACTCAAGATGGTGGACTTCGAGATGACCGACGCCGACGGCCAACGGCAGATCGTGTCGATCCCCAAGCTGTCGCTGCTTCCATTGCCTGTGCTACGTGTTGCCGAGGCCACATTCGACATGGAAGCGCAGATAGAGATCAACACTTCTGTCAGCGAGAAGGAACAAAAGGACTTCCGAAAGCGTTTTCCGCTGCTCAAGCAGCAACTGCAAACGAAGATCCAGTCGACGCAAGAGGGTGTGGAAACCGACGACGCAGAGATCGAACAGACCATTGCGGCCGCCGGAGTCCGCGTGCGAATGCTGAGGCCAGGCGTAACGCCCAGTGAGACGCAGAAGGATGTGCAGAAGATGACCAACGTGAAGGTACACATCAAACTGGAGCCCGTGCTGCTGCCCGACGGCATGCGCGGACTGCTGCAAGCCACCGAGAACAACATCCAAGTGTTGAACAAGGACCCATTTAATCATTAACCATTCATCCCATTAGCTATGAACAGCAACCAACAAAAGACACCCGGACTGAACTGTCCGAAGTGCGGGGCTTTCATCCCCACCAGCATCAGCGAACTGTTATCAGCCAGCGGACTGCGCTGCCCGCAGTGCCATCTCGTACTCACCATCAATCGACATGAGTCGAAACGCGCGATGGAGATACTGAAGAATGTTGATGAGGCACAACAAAACCTCAAGAAGGCTACATCATTCCAACGATAAACCCACCCTGTTATGCCAGATGGAACCAACACTAACGCCAGTCGGCAGGTCGTGAGCGCCCTCAATTCCATCCCCTTCGGAAACATCATCGGCGGACCGCTGGCTGCTTGCGTGCAAGCGCAGGCCGAGGCTGCGCAGACCACCTTAAACTACATCCGCGGCTTCACCATGACCGAATCGCATCTCGACGTTGAGGGCGCCGAGCCCATCACCGTGAGCTTTTCGTTCCTTATGGAAGGCGTGCCGACACGCATGACGGTGCCGCTCATGACCATCGTGCCCATTCCCTACATGCGCATTGAGCATGTAGACCTGTCGTTCACGGCCGACATCACGGCGTGCGACAACGAGAAGATGGAGGCGAAGTTTGCCTCGGAGGGATACCAGGGCGTCGAGGAGGACGAGAAGTCGGTATCCATGCAAAGCAAGATGGGGGTACACGTCAGGGCCTCGACGGGCGACATACCATCGGGCATGGCGAAGATGCTCGACTTCTTTGCCAACAACCTCGTTGTGCAGGAGACGCTCACCACCAAGGAAGTGGAGGATATGAAGCTTGAGGCCGCGCGCCAACGGGCCATCCGCAAGAACGACATGGTGGAGAAGGAGCGCATCGAAGCACAGCAAGCGCTTGAACGACAGAAGCAAAAGGAGGAAGAACGGAAGAAGAAAGAGGCGGAGGACAAGTACCGCTACGGCCTGATTGCCGGCCTTGTGCAAGGTGTGAAAAAGCGCAAACTGCGCCTTGCCGAGGAAGAACTGAAACGAATACTTCGCGTCATAGAGGAAGAGGAGGCGCGTTGCAACAAGATTGCCGCCCTCGTGGAGGCTGTGAAAAAGCGGCGGGAACGCTTAGACGAAGAGGAGCAGAAACGCAAGGAAGAGGAGCAGAAACGCAAGGAAGAGGAAAGACAACGCAAAGAAAAAGAAGAGCAAGATAAGGCCTCGTCGTCCACTACCGGCCCTTACATCAGGCCTTCCGCCGGCTCATCTTCGGGTTCCAGCGGTACCTATGTCAGGCCTTCCACAGGCTCATCGTCGACTACCGGACAATACGTTAGGCCTTCCACCGGCTCATCTTCGGGTTCCAGCGGTACCTATGTCAGGCCTTCCACAGGCTCGTCGTCGACTACCGGACAATACGTTAGGCCTTCCACTGGCTCATCTTCGGGTTCCAGCGGTACCTATGTTAGGCCTTCCACAGGCTCGTCGTCGGGTTCCAGCGGGTCATCGTCAGCCTCTGGCGGGGCTTCATCAAGCTCGTCCTCAAGCCGTAGGCTTATGCCCAACAGGTCCAAAAGAGTAGTGGCACCATCAAGCTCAAGCGGATCTGCCAGCGAGAAATCGGATGACCCAGAGTCGCTTTCGAAGACCATCGATAGTATCAAAGGGAGAAGATTTAGCAATTTAATCCGTAATATCAAACGCAAGAAATGACCCACGACGCAACGACAAGCGGTGAGTTGCTGCGCAACGACAAGGCCAACGCTCACAAGCAGACCTCGATATTGAAGAGCACAGGCGAGGCTTTGTGGCTCCACGACGTGATGTGCCAAACGCTAACCGACTGCGTTGAGGCGCAACGACAAGCCACTGAGCGATCGCTTGAGCTCATTGAGCGCACGGCGTTCCACGCCACTGGCGACCGCTCTGAGCCCATCATGGTGAGCTTCTCGCTCCAGATGGACGGCGAGCCTTACACCCTCCGCGTGCCGTTGCTGATGTTGGTGCCGTTGCCTTTCTTGCAAATCAGCCAGGCCGACCTCACCTTTTACGTAAACGTCATGTCGGACAAGTGTTATCCTCAACAAAAAATAAAGGTGCGCCTGTCGCCTTCCAATGAGGATTTGGAGGACTTGCAACGAAGCGAATACGTGCGCAACAACATACGCGTAAACATCAAGGCCTACGCCGATGCGCCCACGGGGGGCATGGCGCGCCTGCTACAATTGGCGGGAACCCGCTGCCTACGCATCCGAAAGGTCGACGAGTAGGCTGGCTTGCCGCAAACCACCATTCACGAACGATTAATCCCCAACGAATATGCCTCAATCCCGTGTCACCGACCCAAAAGAGCTGCAGAAGTCCCCACTGGGCGAGCTCGACTTTAACCGCATCATCGGCGGGCCTCTCTCAGCCTGTGTCAATGCGCAGGAAGAGGCGGCGCAAGCCACGCTCGATTATCTCAACGGGGTGGTGTTTAGGAAGAAAGACGATGATGAGAGTTGCCTTGAGCCTGTCACCATGACGTTCTATTTTGAGAGCGGAGGAGTGGTCAACCGACTCACTATGCCGTTGCTCTGCATCGTGCCCGTGCCCTATTTGCGAATCGACCAGGTGAACCTGAGGTTTCAAGCCACCGTTACGGAGAGCAGCATGAAGGAGGAAAAGCTTGAGCTCAAGGCCAAATACTCCGCGCCGGGCGACTCGGCCGAGATAACCGATGTCGCTCAGGAGAAATTCCTAAGCAAGCGATGCATTGACGTGGACCTCAATGTAACCACGGCCGACATGCCGATGGGCATCTCGAAACTCATCGAGATATTCAACAACCAATTGGTGGAGATCAAGCAATACGAACCCGCCGAGCCAGCACTCCCCACCGCACCGACTGAACCTATAGCGCCCGCTGAGCCCGAGAAACCCATTGCGCCTGCTGAACCCATCGAACCCGAGAAGCCCGAACCCAACTACAACATACAGTTGCTCACCAAGGTCAGCAAGTCGCAAAAGGCCGACATCATCAACGCCATCAACTCGACGAACCGTACGGGCAAACCGATCACGGCGGCGGCCCTCAACAACATCTTGAAGTCGGAAAAGAAAACCATTCCCATCGAAACAACCCAGGCTACGGCCAAGGCCATCGTGCAAACGTTGAAGAGGAAGAACATCGCCGCCATCATGGTGGAGGTGTAGCCGGCGGAGGCTGCCGAAAAAAGCTACAACTATCCACGCCACGAAAGCCATCTTTCGCAATGCGATAGATGCCAAACCGATTTGCGCCACCTTTCTAACCGCGACTCGTTTAGGAAGGTGGCGCAAACACATGGCTCATTTTGCGCCTTTTCACAGTGCCGAACACTCCTGTCGTGGCTGTGGAAAGTCGAAATCTTACACCAGCTTGCTAACTTCCGAGAATCTTGTATTGATGAAAAACCGACTGATATTGTGGAGATAATGAGCGGGTGAAACTTGAATAAAAGCGTGCTTTTGTAACCGTATAGGTACGAATTATGACATGTTGTTACATAAACGCGCGCTTTTTTTGTAAAATATTGGTTGTTAACAAGTGTTTTTGTAACTTTGCACAAGCCAGCCTTTGCAGGCTATTACACATTTTTTTGATTCCCTTTTTAAAAAACAAACACATAGTTAGACGCTTGTCTGTTTAAATATCATCGTCATGAAAAACTGTTGCTTTATAATAGTGTGCATGCTTTTGTGCATGCTGCCTTGCCAAGGGCAGGTGGTAAAAGGCCGCGTGGTTGACGCCGGCGGCCAGCCGCTTGCAGGTGCCACCGTCATGTTGTTGTCGGCTCCCGACTCTGCCTATGTTTCAGGCACCCTCACAAACGCAGACGGGCGTTTTGCGGTGAGCACAAACAAACGCGATGCCATTGTTTCGGCACACTGCCTGGGATATAAGCGGCAATTTGCCAACGTCAGTCTCCACGACGGGCAAGACAGCCTCGTGGTCGACTTCAAGATGGACGCCGACTCACGGTTGTTGGGCGAGCTGGTGGTCAAAGGCAACCGAATCGTTAACAACGCCCGTGGATACAGCTTGCGACCCAGTGGAACAGGACTTGAGAAAAGCAACACGATGCAGGACATGCTGGCGTTCCTTCCGGGCCTGAATGTGTCGGAAGGCAAGGTGCACCTTTTCGGAAATCTACCGACCATCTATGTCAACGGCGTCAAGATCACATCGCAGGAAGAGTTTGCCGCCCTCCTTCCAACACAGATTGACAAGATAGAAGTGGACTACCTGACGGTGGGCGAGGGGGCCAACGCGAAAGGCGGTGTTATACGCATCACGACGAAGAAGCAAAAGAACGGAGGCTACTCAGGCTTTTTGCGAGCCCAAGGTGAGGTCATGCCGAAGTATGGCTACATCATGGGGACGCCTGTGCTTGCGATAAACGCCAGCCAGGGCAAATGGAGCGTCAACTGCTATGCCCTCTACTCAAACCAAGAATTGCTGGAAGACGCCTCAAACAGCTATCTCTATGCCGACGGCCAGCGAAAGGACTACTTTTCTAAGATGCGCTCTTGGAGCAACAACCTGCGAACCCGCTTGAACATCAGTTACGAACTGTCTAAACGTTCCACGTTGGCGGTGTCGGAGTATATAGGCAACGTTGATGTCAAGAACAAGCAGCGCAGCGTCATCCTTGGCGATGAAGGCGCGGAAGCGGGCGAGATCTACCTGCACGGCCCAGAAAGCACCTTCGCCCAGCAAACGGTGGCAAAGTATGTCCTGACGACCGATGACAGAGGTTCGAACCTTGACGTCACGGCCGACTATCTGCTGCAAAACCATCACAAGAAGCAAACGGAGGAGACAAACGGTGTCAGCACATTCGAGGACAAGACGAGGGAAAAGACACAATTGTGGCATTTCACCCCGAAGTACACGCTCTGCTTCGCCAATGGCAACAAGTTGGAGACCGGCGCAAGCTACCAGTATATTCATTACAACGACTTGGCAGGCGACGTGGGGAACAAGGTCGACATACACATACCTTCCGCCTATGCCAACTTTTCCGGCAGGCACAAGATGGTTATGTATAGTGCCGGCTTGACCCTGCAGCGCAACCACATGAAGGTGGACACCCAAGGCGCGGAGACCACGTTTGCCGACACATACCTTTGCCCCCAGGCCATGCTGGTGTGGATGCTCAATCCGAAGAAGGGAACCATGCTGAGGCTGATGTACCAAAACACCGTTGCCGACATGCCTTACAGCGTGGTCAACAGTTACAAGGTCTATTCCAATCCCGGTTACTACACGACGGGAAACCCGTCACTGGCCACCCCCAGGGAGCACTCTGCCATGCTGGGTTTTTCGCTCAACCAGCACATCCAAGCCACACTGCTCTATGACCGCATCTTGGACCCCATCTACTACACCCATAGGACGGAAGGCAACCTGACATGGGCCAAGCCCGAGAACGGCGACTATGAACAGGCGTTTGGCGCAAGGGTGGAAGTGAGCGTCTCGCCTACCAAGTGGTGGACAACGAAAGTGCAAGCGGCGGCACTGCAGGTGAGATTCAGCTCAGCGCAGGAAGCCATCAGCGGCCAATGGTGCGGTAAGTTTTGGTGGAACAACAATTTCAACTTCTCGCCTTCCTTCGGAGGATCGCTCAATGCCTACTGGGAAACGAAAAGCAGCATAGAGCACTATTACATGAAACCCGTGGGCAATGTAAACGCTTCCGTTTGGAAGACCTTTTGCCATAACAAGTTGCGCTTGTCGCTTGAGTCTACCCTTTGGGCAAAGGGGCGCCAGAGGAGAACTGACGGCAGTGATGTCACGGCTTATTATCACAACCGCACCAAGCCCACATCGTTCCTGTTTGGCGTGACCTGGAATTTCTCAGGAGGCAAGAAAGTGCGCCGCCGCGTGGAGGCAGAGAGCACACAGCAATACCATAAGATAGAGGAGAAAAAATAAGGTTCGTCCGACATTTGAAGTGATAAAGGACACACGTAAGAATTTACGCTCAGACGCGGTAACAACGAATTTCTCTAATTAACGAATTAGTGTAATCGTTCAACGATTACCAATTGGAACGAATTAGAAAAACGATGTTAGAAAAATTCCAAAATTAGGGAAATTCGTTGTCACGCCGTCTGAGGCTAAAACAGTCAGAGTTGAAGATCAGATCACTCCCAATGATAGATGACCCAAAAATAAGATACGGCTGCCTTTTAGGGGATAATGCCCCTCCCATCGAAACAACCCAGGCTGCCCCCAGCCCATCGTGCAAACGTTGAAGAGGAAGAACATCGCCGCCATCATGGTGGAGGTGTAGCTGGCGGAGGCTGCCGAAAAAGGACTACAAGCATCCCCCGTTTTTAACATTTGTTCGTCGGCAAGCGAGTGGCTGGCCGCAAATACGCGATTCTCGCTAAATTTTGTAAATATCTAATATTCAAGCGGTTATAATCATAGAGGCCCGTTTATCGCTCCCCAACGCCTTTTCCCCACTGCGAAAGGCCATCTTTCGCAATGCGATAGATGCCAAACCGAGGCACGATACCTTCCTAACCGCAGTGCGAAACATGCCAAACCGAGACTCGGTTAGGCATGTTTCGCAAATTGGTGGCTCATTTTTTACATTTCCCATGCGTACAAACGGCGATTTTGTTCGCTAATTGAGTCGAAATCGCAACACAACTTTTTCACCAAAAATTACGCTAAAATCAGCCGAATAGCTAAAAATGAACTATTTATGAGTTTTTC
>ERZ1026894.1185-NODE-1185-length-16075-cov-18.970724_pt1 | contig 16075 bp, 11 predicted proteins | sample MGYA00380177_ERZ1026894 | MGnify/ENA primary metagenome ERZ1026894 (study PRJEB33269, sample SAMEA4719813) | human gut metagenome | biome: human-associated habitat; feature: organic feature; material: feces | place: Cameroon | collected 2013-10 ... | reverse complement strand
GCCTTCTTTCAAAAGAGCGAAGCCCGAGGATTCTAACGAGTCTTCGGGCTTTTTGTTTCTTTTTGATGTTAACGCTCTTTCTATTAATCATTATCAATGTGACTATATCTACTTTATGAAACAATATAGCATTAAATTTTTGTTTTGTTGTTTTAGGGTGTCTTTCTTAATATGCCTAATGTTGCTAACTGGTGTTGTGCAGGCTTTTGCTGACACGGTAAGCTATCAGTTTACCGGCCGTAATTGGACAGCTACCAATGATGGTGATACTGCTAATTGGCATTGTATTCAACCAGGTGCTTATGATGTAAATACTAATTTTGTGAAGATTGAGGGAGGTTCCATAGCGTTGGCTAATTCTACGGTTTCTTTTGATAACATATCTTTGGTAAAGGTTTATTATGCGACTACTAAGGATGGAAAAGGCAGATTATCTGTTTTTTGTGTAGATGATTCGTTAGCTTTATTGAAATCTGGATCTATTATTGGAGATTCTGTAGGGGTCCAAGGGTCTGCTACGACTACTGATAGGTATGTGGAGTTTAAACCTTCTTCGTTATGTTCTGGATACATACAGATTTATGCAAGTTGCTCAGTGAATAGCATTTATATCAAGTCGGTTGACATTGAATACTCTTCTAATAGTCCGGTTTTAAGGAACAGTGTGAGCACTCTTGATTTTGGTTCTGTAGAGAGTGGTAAGAGTAAGGAACTCATCTTTCAATTATCGGGTAGAAATCTGAGCTCGGATGCTGTGCTGTCTGTTGATTGTGAGGGATTCTCGGTTCAACCAGCACGTGTTTCACCCAATGAGGGAGAGATCTCAGAAACAGATGTTAAGGTTACTTATTCTCCTACGTCTGTAGGAAATCATCAAGCGAAGCTTACGATTTCTTCGGATGGTGCTACTGCTAAGGTTATCTCGCTTACAGGAACGGCTATTGCGCCAACGGTGTATCATACGATTACTTGGCTTATGAATGGTGAAATTTATAAAGAAGGTAATCCTTCTTCGAATGTTGCAGAGGGAAAGAAGGTGTCGACGTTGCCATCGGCCCCGCAAGCTATTGAAGGCAAGGAATTTGTTGGTTGGACCGATTCAAGCATTTCTGGCTCAAAGAATGAAAAGCCTTCGGTCCTTTTTGTAGATGCTGCTTCAGCTCCGGTTGTCAAGGCAGATGTTGTTTATTATGCCGTGTTTGCTAAGAAGACAGGAAATGAAGTCAAGTACACTAAACTTAATTCTGATAAATTCAATTCTAAAGCAGATTATGTAATAGGTGCAGAATACAAAGGGCAATTTTATTGTTTTTATAAGTACACTAAGGTTGATGAAAATGAGAAATGGGGATTAATGAGTAAGGACTCTATTCCTATTGTCTTTCATTTATCAGGAAAGCCGGAAAAGTTAGTGGTCAAAGATGAAAAGGGGAATTATCTTGCTCCAATTGTAGGTGGCTTTCAAATGTCTTCAAATGAAAAAACGATTATATTAAAATCTGAGGGTGCGATACATTATGTTAAACCATATTTATCACTTAGATTTAATCCTAATAGTGGCTTACGTTGGTATCCAAATAGCCAAGGCGATTCGTTCAATAAAGCCTATTTCTATGAGATCAGTGGCGGAGTGAATTATTCGGGTTATTGCACCTCTGTTCCTCGTACTGTAAGTTTCAAAGCCATAGACTCGGATAGCACACGTTATGCTACTTTTAGCTCAACGAGGGATGTGGTGTTTGTTGGCAAAGATTTAGTAGTTGCTGGCTTGAAGGTGGAGAATTGCATTATATCGCCGATTCCTGTAGCACCGGCAAGCTATGCGGTTACCGACGCTTCAGTTGGTGAGAATGGCGAGGTCAAAGGCTGTTATGTTCCTGCCAATACAGGTGTGTTGCTGAAGAGCAAGTCAGATACGGTTTCTTATTATTTCGCTAAGAACCACCCTCATGAGGTATTCCTCTCGGATAACATGCTCAAGCCTGCTCCGGTTGGGGGGGGCAAATTCGAGCCCGAGACAGGTTACAGGTATTATAAGTTGGCCTATAATAATTACTCCACCAAGCAAGGCTTGGGCTTCTATTGGGGAGCCGAGGAGGGTGGCGCCTTTAAGGTGAAGGATGGGTTGGCCTATTTGGCCGTTCTTTCTGCCGACGCTCATAATGCCAAGGGTTTTCGCTTTGATGGCGTTACTGATGGTATCGGTGGCGTGGAGGTGGATCGTAACAAGTCGCATGACCTCTATAACCTTATTGGGCAGCGTGTGGTCGGCAAGGCTGCTCCAGGCCTTTATGTCGTGAATGGAAAGAAAGTGATAATCAGATAATAAACGAAAACCTATGATGAAGAAAGAATATTCCAAGCCGGCCGTTGTAGCCAAGGCTATTGATACAGAGCTCATGCTCGCTGGAAGCGGTTCTGTGTATAAGGTTCAATCCACTAAGGTCCAGGAAGATGACGAAGAGAACGAATTTGCCAAACAGAATACCGTCAATACCGTTTGGGACGACTAATCCCACCTCATGAAAAGAGCGCATACCTCCAAGGCATGCGCTCTTTTCGTAGATAGGCTCGCCATGGTGTGATTAAATCGTCCAATCATGTGGCTTTATTGTGCTATTGCTTATTTTGTGTTCTTTTCTGGTTAATTCGTTGTCTCCCAATTTGCTGAGTGGCGTTACTTTTGCGTGATGAATCTGTTGGCTTGGCGATGGTTTGTTTAGAAGAATGGATTGTTGAGTCGATCGTTGATGGGCTTGTTGGAATGATATTTTCCGCTTTCTTGATACTTACTGTCACGAGTATTTTGTAACTTTACGCAGCATGTAAAGTGTGCGTGGCGGCAGCGTTTGTGAAGGCATAACACGAATGGCTCCCCGCGCCACACGATAGTTTCTAACCCAACACCGCAAAGTATGAACATCACCATTCTTCAAACCGATATCCTCTGGGCGCAGCCCGAGGCCAACCGCCAACGTATCAGTCAGCTGATTGAGCACCTTGGCCCTACCGATCTCATTGTGTTGTCGGAGATGTTCTCCACGGGCTTTGCCACGCAGCCCGAGGGCATTGCCGAGGGCGATGGCGGTTCGCTGCGGTGGATGGCGGCGATGGCGACCTCCACGCAAGCTGCGCTGGCGGGAAGCATCGCCATCCGGGAGGGTGAGCGTTATTACAATCGGTTTTACTTTGTGAAGCCCGACGGTGAGCTTGCGTTTTACGACAAGCGGCACCTCTTTACCTATGGGGGCGAGGACAAGGCGTTCACGCCAGGCCGTGATCGTGTTGTCGTAGAGTGGCGTGGCGTGCGCATCCTGCTGCAGGTATGCTACGACCTTCGGTTCCCGGTGTTCAGTCGCAACCACGACGACTACGATCTGGTGCTCTATGTGGCCAACTGGCCTGAGGGGCGCCGTCAGGCCTGGGACCTCCTGTTGCGTGCCCGTGCCATCGAGAACCAGTGTTATGTGGTTGGTGTGAACCGTGTGGGCAAGGCGCAGGTCAATTACAATGGAGGTTCGGCCATCGTCGATTTTCAGGGCACTCTGCTCGCCGCATGTGTCGACGGACAGGAATCGTGGGCCACGGCCCAGCTCAACATGCCGCGCCTGATGGCCTTCCGCAAGCAGTTCCCCGTGCTCCACGACGCCGACGCCTTCAGGTTGTGTGAATTATAATGTTGAGTGTGGAGTGTTGAATGTGGAATGAATTTTGTGGAGTGTTGAATGAACATTCAGCATTCAACCTTCAACATTGTCAAACGTCTGTGGGAGTCGACCTTTGCATCATAGGCGCCAAAGAACAAGCGGGATAGTTCCCCCACAGAGGGCACAGAAGAACCGAAACGCACAGATGTTTGTGAATTAGGAAGGTAAGATCAGATAGAGATGCTTGTGGCTCGTGTGAGACGAGGGGCAACAAAAGGTATGAGAAGGAGCGTGCTCGTGTAAGAGCAGGCGTGAGACGCTGGGCGTAGCCGTGTTGACAGAAAAGACGAATGCGCCTACCGACTTTTGGGAATGTTGAGTGAGAATAGTTGTTCTGTCTACTTTTCGCACGTACTTAGGCTATGCTTTGATGTAACATTGGTGCGATGGATGGATTTTCCGTGTTGTAATGAGGTTTAGTTGTTACGCATATTGCTTGCGTAAAGGTAACAACTAAACCTCATGGGTTATAATAAGTAGTTTATCGCGCTATTGTAGTATCAACATAATCATTGTACGTAGAGTCTATTGCATTTTCTATGTCAACGCTTACGTCACTGTCTTCAGTAACATCTTCGTACTGTGAAATATCAATGTTCTTCGCATCAAGATGTCCACATATGATATAGACTGACTGTCCAGAATTGGCAACAAAGTAAGTGTAACTGCCTACTTGGACGACGACGGCATTTTTGTTCTCCTTAACGACTTTTCCGAATGCTTTCGTCTTTTCTATCAATTTACTTGTCACTTCCGACATGTGTCCAATTATTAGGCCTTCTCGCTTAATCTCAAGACTTATTTTGTTAGGATTGATGTTTTTGTAATTGTACCCAGTAGTCTCCGTGTATGTATAGCCATAATAATCGGTAGTTGTGCTTTCTATTGGAGAAACGAAGTATTCGTCAAATGAGGTAGAGATAACCACTTCTGCTTTATTGATGGTTAAATCACTCTCAATGTAACTTTCGTAAGTGTGATCGCTAGGTTCTGTGCTTATTACTGCACCCTCAATCTTTTTTATGCTGTTTATGATGTTTTGGGCATTCATTGTGAGGTTCAGGCCCAAGAATCCATTTGGCTGTACATCGAGCTTGTTAATAAAACTATTCGTGTCGAAATACTGGCTGTGGAAGATTTGATCTCCTGTGTTGTCGTCAATTATATGATAAATGTCGGTTTTGATTTTTTGGTCTTCACCCTTGTCATTGACGAAAATCCAGTTGTTTTCGCTTTCTTGAACTGCGGCATACGAACCATGGAAGTCCTGGACGTTGTAAAATTCTTCTTTGGATATAGTCTCATCCAAGTCGTTTATTAACACGAAGCCCGATTTGTCTCTATCTTCGCGCGCCCAAAAAAGTCCTTTCTTATTGGCAAAGTGCAGAGTCCTATATTTGGCACGAATGACCACTTCGCCTTTGAAATCCATCACACCATATCTATCGCCATCATAAAAGATAAACATACCATCTTTGATATCTTTGATGTTATGAATCTTTGATGACGGTTTAACGATGTATTCTCCATTCTCGTCTATCAGTCCTTCTCGTCTAGTGCCATCAGAGCTTTTGTCTTCAACCATCAAAGCCCCATCAACAAACTGTGTTCCAATATCAGTGAAATTCTTCGCAGGTATCTCTGAAATGACTTTTCCAGAGGTCGACAACACGGTAATTTTTCCCTTATTGCGGTCTTCCACATTTTCATATTTCTTATCTACCGCAAGCATCTTACCGTCATTGGCAGGATTTATGACAAGATATTGTGGCTCGACAATAATTTTTCCAGAACTATTGATACATCCATAGTATTTGCCTGCCTTGAAAATGGCGACACCATCCGAGAAGTTGGTACACTCTTCTATAGCATTACCGTTAACTTTACCCAGGGTGAATGCCACATTTCCTTCTTTGTCTATGAACTGAATGGGCTTTCCTTTCATTACCACAGGAGCAACATCTTCGATGAAAGCTCCTGCTTCTTCATACATGTCTTTGCCCACGACTGTCGGCTTGCTTCCTGTAGCATAGAGTTCCCACTTGCCGTCACCGTTTTTAGCAAAGAATCTGTCGTTCATGGCTACGGTTGGCATTTCCTTGAATTCTTTTGTGAAAAGAACATCACCGTCTGTACTTATCATTCCCCAGTTTCCACCTTCTTCATCGAGGAAAGGCATGTACTGAAGGCCATCACCACTATTGCATGAAGCAAACAGTAATGTTGTGACAAGTAACACCAATAATTTTGTTGTTTTTTTCATTGTGTGTTATTTTGGTTAATAATGTGATCGACTAAATAGGCAGGGAATTGAGCCCTTTGCATTCATAGATCGTCCACTATGCATTCCGTAAGTTCACTTGGGGTGCTGTTTTGCTGCCCACAAGGCTTCCGTGTCAAAATGGCTTATGTTTTTATTCCTTACCTTCTTTTTTAGTTGGATGATATTGCTTCTTCTAAATATTTACGATTAGAAAATATAATTTTCCCCTTCTTGATTTCTTGGAAGTCATCAATAAACCAGTCGTTATTTTCAAACAAAAGCTTTAATCTGATATTTGGGGTCTCCGAAGGAAAGCTGAGCGTGATGTCAACTGTCGCATTGTATTGGTCCTTGATGTCAACCTGGTCGACTTGTAAGTTAGAGGGCCTTTCTTCGTTTCCCCAATACCAATGATCGAATTCATTCAGTGATATGCATTTCGCCTCTTGAATTACGTTAATTGCCTTAATTATTTTTATAAATCTCATAGTAAGGAAATCCTCATCAGCACTTCCGCCTCCACTATTTATGGCTTGAGTATATATCTGGCTGACTCTTTCCGAAAGATACTCTGTGGTATGCTTTTGGGCATTTTCCTTGTTTTCTTCTTCCTGCTCCAAATGCAGCGAATCATTTTCAGTATTTGAAACGCTTACAGAGTCACCCACAACACTTGAGACTTGAGGGTCGATCTTGTCAGGTTTATTATAGTATGTGTTGTAGCACCACACGCCGGCGCCAATAATCAGAGGAATAGATATGATGGCGAAGGTGTAGATCCACTTGTGGCTTCTGCCATCTTCTTCTTCATATTCATCTAAATCCGATAATACTGTATCGTTGTCTGTTTGTATTTCAGGAGTGGGCAATTCGCTTTTTTTAGGCTCTGCATGTTTCTCCTCATCATGTTCTTCTTTTGGAAGGGTTACCGGTTTTAAAAGTTCGGCACCGCAGTTATGGCAAAACCTTTCATCATCGCAAACAGCTTCTCCACACTTTGGGCAATGCTTTACATTGGAAAGATTCCCTCCGCAGTTAGGACAGAAAATAGCATTGTCGGGTATTTCTGCGCCACAATAAATGCATTTCATATTCTGTTTTGTTTTAATTATTGTTGAACAGTTGCAGGCGTGTCTTCGTCAACCTCTTTTAACCCCATGTTTACAAGCAAAAGGACAAAGATCCAAATGACGACACATAGAATTAGTTGGACTAAATAATAATCCGAGCCCCACTCTATAGGTGAATCCCATAGCCAGTGACATATAATAGGGATGATGAAAAGCTTCCAAAATCTCATTTCGCCCAAAACATTGATTGAGATTTGTTCCGAACGGTTTGCTAACACTATGGCCACACCACTGATGGCAGCCCATGCCACATGTCCGCCAGGAGCCAAAAAGCCTCGAAGATAGATTATGCCAATAAAATCCTCCCATCGACTACCTATTAGCATGGTGTCAAATGCATATCCGGCTGACTCGAAAGCAGCAAAACCTGCTCCAACGCTTGCTCCCACCAATAGTCCTATTAGTATGGAATGAGTCTTGGTTATTCGTTTTAGAAAAAACAGAACTATCAAAGCCTTTCCTAATTCTTCTGCAATGCTTACGCCAAAAGCTACAGCGTATGTCATGTCGTTGTCTTGAGGGACGACAAATGAGTATAAGATCATTGTGAGCAACAGCGAAGCGCAGCCTCCAATGAGGAATGTCTTCATGACATAATAGAAACTTATGTTCTTGAAGACATTTAATTCCATAAACATAACTACAAGAGCGAAGGGTGCGGCAAAAGAGCCGATCACCATCAAGCCCGGTAGCACTTTCTCGTTTTCAAAGGTTTCAGCACAGATCTTAAGGATAAAAAATGCAATGACAAATCCGAAGAACACGCGGCTATAAAGCCAAGGATGAGGCCAATTGGACGTTACGTTTTGAGGGTCGGGAGTGGTGGTGGGAGAACCACATGCAAATATTTCCTCAGCTTCCTCTGGGCTGTGAGATTTAAACACGTCTTTAAATAGGACCTTCCAATTCAAAGACACATGCTCTTTTGAACCTCCCACATATTGGTTCAATGTGTCTACTATCGTATGGGCATCATACGACTCCACGTTTTTCGCGTCCTCTTTCTGATCTGTTGTCGTTTGTGATGCACCACGATCTTGGCCTGTCTCCTGTTGGTCGCTTTCCCTTTGATTCGGCGAACTTGGAGCAGGGGTTCCACAATTGGTGCAGAATTTTTGTCCGGGCTTTATTTCTGCGCCACATTTAATACAATACATAACAATATGGTTTATGGTGAATTGTTTGTTGGGCAAAAAGAATGCGTTAATTGATTGCCTATATCATCTGTTGGCTTTGGACTTTCTGATAGCCGAATAAGAAAATCGCCTACACCTATGAATATAGCAAGTGCCGTAAAGGTACAATATTACCATACCATAGGAAGAACGTATCTCTAATCCAAGTTATCGCGAATTGTCCAGATTCACAGACATGGATAATAGCATTACGCTTCCTAATTGCTAAGTCGGGATTTCTCTCCCAACGCTGCAAATATAATAAAAGTTTTTTAATGTTGGTTCATTGTGGGCATCTTTTTTTATTGTTACCGATAAATCTATTATTCATGTTGCGCTTATCGTGTAAGCTGGAGAGGGGGCTCGTTTGCTATGTGGTGTGTAGCTGCATCATGGTATGATTTGTTTGGCAAAGATAGTTCTATCAGCCGAATTGAGCAATAATGTTTTTATCCAAATTGTCCAAAAGGGCAAATCTGTTAGTTTTCTATCCTTGCAAACATAGGAGCCACTGTAGGACACATGTTTGGTCTGCCTTGTTTCTTAATCATAGGCAAGAGGGAGGTCGTATTTTTGTGAATATGCTTCATGGGTTTGGTGTGCTGTTCCTCGGGTGCTTGCATTGTGTACGAAGGTTTGAGAGGTAAGTAAAAAGCAGGAGATAGTAACAACTCTGTGTATTTACCTCCTGCTTGAATAGTAGCTAATCGGTTTTATAGGATGGCAGTGTTTGTCCCCCTCTTTTACTACCAACTTTCCGGTTTGCTACTGCTGCATGATGCGTTTTCTCGCATTCTCAGCTCTTTGTTTTCTGTCAGTTGCCTTAGCTGAAAGATAATTATTCAAATCTTCCTTTATTGGCTGGTTGTGCAACTTTGCTTCCTCATTACGGACATCTAACTTTTTCTGTCGATTTTTATAGTAGATAAAACCGACTAAAGCGCCGATGCCTAGTGCTATGAGCCAAGCGGAATCCGTATCATTTAAAAAGAAATATAAGACCGCTGCAACTCCCAATCCTATTAGGCTTGAAGAACACCCTGCATTTTGTTCTTCATCTTCAAGCATGTCTTTGTGAGCTTTTACGAATTCTTCTGCTTCGTGGTCACTGGGAGAATCGCAATAGAGGCCCGTCAGTTCTTTGTCTGCCTTGGCAACAGAGTAGAAAGCCTTTCCGTCAAGCTTGTATTCTGCATATATGAACGGAACATATCCAACTTCTTGATTGTCTATCTGATACATAAACTGAATATTCTTGTTGGATATTCCTGTGTGATTAGTTATTAAATTGGTGATTTTAGATAACGCTTGTAATGAGTCTCCATGGACAGCTGTGTCCATTTGGCTTTGGGCTTCTGCAAGAGCGAAATCCTTAAGCGTTGGTAGAGCTTTCTCATTCCACACTTCTTCTGGATTGGGTTTAGCAAGGTGCTTCTTTTCTTCGCTGTTAAGTTCAGATAGATGCTTTTGAACCATGCCTTCGGAAGGTCCTGAACTACAAACTTCCAAAGCCTTATCAATGACTATTTGAGGAAGTTTTTTTTGGTCTGCCTTACTTATGTCGCAAAACAACATCTCCTTTTGGCCCATAGCATTACCATTGATGTATTGTTGTCTTTTGATAAATACATTGTAACCGTCAGAATCTTTGTAGCCTTGATCCTCCTTCCAGAAGTAAATGCCAGACCAAGGGGCTTGATAACTACAATTGTAGTAGTATACCAAGACATAGAACATGTGGATTTTTGCGTCAGGAATCTGGTCTATGGAAAGTGCTTCTACTTTGTCGTCATTTTCCAGATCCTCAATGATCTTAAGAAGGAATTGCTTGCGATCGTAGTCTTGTGGAATAACATTTACGATCGAGTCTTTTCCTTTGTCATACAACGGATTTGTGATGACTTGCTTACATTGTGGGCAAGTAACTGTTGGAGTGGAAACATCAACAGAAGAAATGTTGGCACCACAATTAGGGCATGTCAATGGTTTTGGTTTTGCCATGTTAATATTTCTTTTGTTTGTTATTAATGGTATCTATGGATGATTGATTGGATGCTGATGTCAATAAATATGTTATTAGAAAGAGACCGCATATCACGAGTTGGACAACAAGTGAAACTTTGGGCTTGTCGTTCCAAAACGTAAGGAAACCGATAGCAACTAACAACTCTATGATAAAATACATAAAGGATACAAATAGTGAAGTATAGCGTAAGACTTGAAATCCCTCTTTCGAAAAGCCATAATATGCTAATGGCATAGAAAAGTATGATAGCAGTACAAAGATAAGACAACTCCAAATAGTCTTGATGCTAGAAGAATCTACACCGAATAACATTACAAGCAAGAAGATTATAGGAAAAACGCCCCAAGTCATTGCTATGTTTTTTTGCCGAGTCATAAGTGTGCTATTTTTGTTAGGATTTCATTTTTCACACTATCATAATCAGCCTGAGTGATAAGTCTCTCATCAAGCATAATTTTAAGCTGTTTAAGTTTGTCAATATCTAATCTGTTTGAATTGGCGCTATTGTTTGATACCAATTCTGTGATAGATTTTGACAGGTCATTACAAGCGTTAATTCCAAAACCTGCTGCCGCCATTGTGCCTGTTCCTTCATTTTTGCTGAAATTAGTAAGAATTTCCGTACCTTTCACTCGTCCGTACGATTCTCCTAAAATATGCAATTCTTGTTTTTTAGCGTATGCTTGTTCAAGTATCATCCTGTTAGGATCTCCTTCTGGGATATCCATTCCGGAAATAGCGAAGAATTCTAATTTTATTCCGTATGTCTTAAGTATCTCTTGTAGGTGTGGCTCAATATCAGAAGCAAGTTCACCGAGATTAGCGCACATACCTAAAACTTCTTTGTTGCTGTTTATTAAGGCTTTTGTAATTTCCGACTTAATTATTTGTTGAAATTGTTGACAGAAGTAACTATCTAATGAGCTACCTGTAATTCCAATAGAACTTGCACCAATCAGATTCCGTAATAGGCATTCTCCGTCTACGACCTGTACACGATAGCTTCCTCTGGCTCTAACATTTGTTGCAATACCTTGGACTGGATCACGTAGTTGTATGGGAGATGATGTCCCCCAAAGAATTTCTGTGCTTTGGTGAACGTTTACAAAGAAAACCGAACAGGTAAAAGTGCTTGAACCATTGCTTAATAGATTCCTGAGATCTGAAAGAAATGGATAATTCTCCGTTTGAAGTTCATACCTTCCGCTCGTGAAGGTATGAACAAAATCTCCATTTTTTATCAGAATAGCTTTCTCTCCTGGATTTACAGTAAGGACAGAATTTGTGTTAAAATCCTCCTTGGGATATTTCCAAATGAGATAATCCCTTCCAGATTGATTTCTTATGCTTGTTAAGAACTCCATATTTATAAGTATCTTTAAAAACACAAGGGCAAGATTCCCCGATAATGGGCGGTTGTTAATTGGTCTCTGTATTGTTGTTCTTCCTTACGTAGTCAGAAGTCCGATGGAACTTTCATGTTTGATGTTTTGTTTAAGGGTTCTTCTTTTTTATGTTAAGGCAAAAAAGAAAGTGTGAGCCGATTGCTTATTCTGTCTGTAGGCTCTGGACTGCCCGATAACTGAATAAGAAAAATCGCCCACACCTATGAATATAGCAAGTGCCATAAAGGTACAATACTGCCATACCATAGGAAGAACGCATCTCTAATCCAAGTTATCGCGAATTGTCCAGATTCACAGACATGGATATAGCTTAACGCTTCCTAATTGCTTGCCGGGATTTCTCCCCGACGTGGCAAAATTAAGAAAAGTTTTTTAATCTACGTTCATTGTGGGCGTTTTTTTTATTTTTAGTGACAATTCTTTTGTTCATGCTGTGCTTATCGTGTAAGCGAGAGCGGAGTTGGGCTTGTTTGCCATGTGGTGTGTAGCCCGACAACGGCATGTTTTCTGTGGCAAAGGTAGTTTAATCCATCGAATTGAGCAACAATGTTTTTGTCCAAATTATCCAAAAGGGCAAATCTATTCGTTCCTTAACTTTGCAAACATGGGAGACACTGTTTGGCTCATATATCGTTCGCTTTGTTCCTTGATTTCGGAGAGGGGAATGGCTGGATATTTTCCGTGGATATCTTTCACCACTCTTTTCACTTCATCCGTGTAGGGCAGCCAATGCTCGCTCCATGTGATGGCGTCGAACGACGCGTACTTGTTTAGTGGTGCAAGGTGGCGGTCGAAAGCCTTGTCCATTGCGCGATGCAGGTCGGCAATCATGCTGCCCTTTGTGGAATCGTTGGAATCGTCGGCAACTTTTACGGAGGGTGTTGGCGTTACGTTTTCAACCGTTTCTGCTTTCTCCTTCTTTTGAGTCGACTTTTCTGCTGTTTTGCTTTGGCTCAGAGGAGGCTGCTGTGGGATGGCATGCGGCTTTGGGGAGGTCTCATGAAGGGTAGGGTGGTCTACGGGTGTCGATCTTTGTGTTGCGCTACCACCCTCTTCCTGCCCTGGGATGAGTAGGAGCAAAGATATGATGATGGTTGCCAGTGGCAATGTCCACGACAAGATCCTGATGGTTTCACGTCTTCGTGTTTGCCTTACAGCCGCCAACAGTTCTTCTACACTGCTGTATCTATCCGTAGGTTTTTCTTGCAGGCACCGCTTTACCACCTTATTATATATGTGTGGCACATTGATGTATTGCAGTGTTCGGCCTATGAGGAAGATGTCGGTGCAGGTGTTGGCTTGGTAACCATCCTTGAGTTGCTCGGGTGCCGCAAAGGAAGGCGTGCGCGCCGTTGTGTTGTCGAAGCAGCAAGTCCAGCAACCGCCAAGGTCCACGAGACGTAGCTGGTGACCTATGGAGGAAACCATGATATTGTCGGGCTTTAGGTCAAGATAGATGATGTCGTGTTGGTGAAGATACCCGATGACCGACAGCAGTTCGTCGATAAAAGTGTCGGCATGCTTGCGGGTCTTGAAATAGTTGGGGTTGTCATTGACGAATGTAGTGAGTGTTTTTCCCTCAATGTATTCCTCTATGATGAAGGGCTCATCCCCTTTGTCGTCCAAGGAGAAGTACTGGGGTAGGGCGGGGTGCTCGAGTCGGTAGCCAGTCTCAAACTCTTTGGCAAAGGCAGCCCGGTACATGGGCATTGTGGCATACGGCTTCTTTAGCTTTTTGGCAAAATGCAGCTTGCCATACATACGAACAAGGTACGTGTCGCAATAGAGCCCTTCGGCATACAGTTGCATGTCGGGGCTGTTGGTTAACATCTGGTTGTTGAAGCCCGAAACATCCATGCCGTCAATGTTTAATGGATGTCAGGCCGCCTATTTTGCCGGCTGTGTAAGAGCCGAGCGACTTTCCGTTGCGCACGACGTTGTCTGCAAGCAATGGAAAGCCAATCGCAAACTGACGTATCACGACCTCGTCGTCTGGTTGAAGTTGGCTGTTAATGCTCTGCGTTACTAAAAACCGATCATCTCCTTCATATTTAAAGGTGATGGTGCGGTCGGGCTGATAGGCGATCTCCACATGGTCGCCTGTTTCTAATTGGGAATTCTCGAGCACACCATCGTTTGTGCCGAAGTCGGAAGCGCATTTGGTTAAAGCCTGTTGGAGTTCGGTGTTGTTTTTATAGCCCAAATAATGTGCGATAAAAGACATGGTGGAGTCGCGGTGCTGCTTATCGTATGGCAGGAACCCAAGCAGGCGCTTGAGGGTGTTCACACTGGGGCCGTCGTGCAATTTGCTCTTTATATCCATTGCCATCCATTCGCAGTCGGCAGCCGACTGCATAGAGTGCCCGCTCCTTGCCTCAAGCAAGCTTCTCAATGTGGACGCCTGAGGACTGACTCCATTTCTTGGCATTTCTTGCATGATATTATCCACCTCCTGTTGTTGTAAACCTTTCGTTTGGCGCAAAATTAGAAATTATTCTTGAAATGGCAAAGCCAAGGAAAACTTTTAGTGGGGCAATCTCCGCATATTTGTGCTAACCCAATCTTGTGCAGGGTGCGTATGGCCCTTTCGCTATCACCCTAATGTTTCTTTGTTCCAATATGCCTGTAGGTTCTCTTTGATACACTTCATCACGATGGAGAAGTCGATTTGTTCTTTCCATCGTATCTTCTTCAAGAATGCTTTCCACCAAATATTTCAGGTGTTTATTTGTCAGTTATCTTACCATAACGCAATCTTGCCAGCAATGCCCAAATCAAGGGTTGCTGTTGCAATGCCCAATGCTTGAAACACACGGCTCATAGTAGGCAAAGTAATAACACTTGTACCTTTCTCCAACTTTGAAATCTGAGCACGCTGCACACCTATACGCTCACCAAGTTGCTCTTGTGTGAGGTTTTGTGCCAATCGAGCCTTGCGTATGGCTTCGCCTACAATATAGGCGTTCACATCTTCTTTGAGCTTAGTTTCCATTGCTTCACGCTCTGGTGTACCTCTTTTACCCCAAAGTTTATCTTTCATATTGTCTGCTGGTATCAATTTCATCTGTGCCATAATGCTATTTCTTTTTATTATTAAAGTACTCTTTTCTTATCTCTTCTGCTTTGGCAATTTCCTTTAATGGTGTCTTCTGAGTTTTCTTGATTATGCCATGTGTGGCAATAACCAAAGTTTCTTCCTCAGTGTCCCAAAAGGAGAAAAGCCTGTAGCATATACCATTGTAGAGAGTGCGAAACTCCCATATCTCGGTATTCTCCAGTTTCTTGAAGATGTCAACTTTCATCACTCCTTCCTCAACCTTGAAGATGTTGTAGTATATCTTCTGCTGAGCTTTGAATGGCTGCGCATCCAAAAAGGCTTGTGCTTCTTCTGTCAACACCACTTTTAGTTTATTGACGCCCATTTCGTTTTGGGTTATGTTGCAAAGATAATATTTTGTTTCCAAACAACGATACAGGAATCTACTTTTCACCTATTCAAACCTTACTTTTAACACTCTCGCTACTGGTTAGTATCAGATATGTAACTCGGGGGGCGCTGCAGGCAGTGGGGGGTGAGTGGCAATTTTCGTAACAATCTATAGCGAAAACTACACGTTTGTTTTTCGTGAGACAAAGATTTGGTGCAAATACGCGATTCTCGGCGCGTTTTTGTAATGGGCTGGTGGTCAGGTGGTTGTGTGGTTGATGTGATGCTCGGCTGATGATTTTTGGTGTTTGGCGTTGCGAAAGATGCCTTTTCGCAATGCCAAAGATGCCTAAAGGCAAGACGATAGCTTGCCTTTCGTGTCTCGGTTTGGCATGTTTTGTGGTGCGAAAGATGGCTAACGGCTATCGCTGGGATCATTTCGGGTGGTAACATTCCGCAAAAAGGGCGGTTTGGCGCTCTGGCTCGTGCAAAATCCCGACACAAGTTTTTAACCAAAATCCATGACAAGGGGGCGTAATGTTGAATGTGGGGTTTTGTAATGTAGAATGAGTCTTTCGGATGTAGGGCGTGGCATGTGCAAAGCGAAAGATCTGTGAAAATCTGAGAAATCTGTGGGAGACTTTTATGCGCCAACGGTGCTAAAGAACAAGCGGGATGTTTTATATTTTCCCGCAGATCGCGCAGATTTGCACAGATGCCATGCGGAATGATGGGTTAACACACAGATTGCGCCGTCGGCGCAGCAGATAGACACAGATTTTTTCGCTGTCGGAGAGTGGTTTATAATGTGGAGTGTGGAATGGGTCCTTTGGATGGAGAGTGATTGAATGGTGAGTGCGGAATGTCCCTACGGGCCGGTGGGGTGTGTAATGTAGAATGAGTCTTTCGGATGTAGGGCGTGGCATGTGCAAAGCGAAAGA
>ERZ1026894.1181-NODE-1181-length-16123-cov-4.022591_pt1 | contig 16123 bp, 12 predicted proteins | sample MGYA00380177_ERZ1026894 | MGnify/ENA primary metagenome ERZ1026894 (study PRJEB33269, sample SAMEA4719813) | human gut metagenome | biome: human-associated habitat; feature: organic feature; material: feces | place: Cameroon | collected 2013-10 ... | reverse complement strand
GAAGTGCGCGAGCGCGGAGAGAAGAAGCGCCGCAAGGGCGAGAAGCGTCCATTTCGAGACGCTTTTCAGCATCGGAACGAGCCGTTTCCATTGGAAAAGAATCAAAGCTCCTGCGAGGAGCGCGAGTTCCCAGCGCGGGAAAAGGGAGGTCGCGTTTCCGTAGTTGCCGATCAGCATGGCCGGACGGTACAGCAGAAGTGCAATCAGCAGAAACGCGGACATTGCCATTATTTTTTCTCCAGTGCGGCGAGCTGTTCGGCATAATCTTTGAGGAGGGCGTCGGACATCGTGCGCCAGCCGAAGCGCGAGGCGACGAGTTCGCGTCCGTTTGCTCCGAGCTCGGCTGCATGCGCCGGATTCGCCATGATTTCTCGGATCGCGGCTTCCGCGCCGTCGCGGTCTCCCGGCTGAAGCAGGTATCCCGTTTTGCCGGGAACAACGACTTCCGGTGTGCCGTCGAGCGCATATGCAATGACCGGTTTTCCCGAGGCGAGCGACTGCACGGCCGCGCGGGGGAGACCTTCACGCAGGGAGAAGTGCACCAGCGCGGACGAGAGCGCCAGATACTTCCAGACCTCGTTCGGCGGAACGAGGCCTGCGAATGAAAACCGCTTTTCGAGTCCGGCTTGCGCAATCTGCGCCTGGATTTCCTCCATCATCGAACCGTTGCCGATGATGAGATAATGAATGTCCGGAATCTCTTTTGCCAGTTTGACTGCGACAGGGATGAAGGTTTCATACCCCTTGAGCGGGAAGAGCCGTGCGAGCGTGGCGAAGACAACCGCGTTTTCCGGGATTCCGAGCGATTTGCGCAGTTCCGGATCGGGCTTAGAGGTCAGAAACGGTTCCAGTTCCATGCCGCTGTAGACGACTTTGTACTGTTCGGGCTTTCCGACTCCCGCGGCAAGGCTTTGGTCGATCATTGCCTGCGCGACGGCGTAAATCCGTTTTCCGCAGGGCGCCGCGGCGCGCTCGCTGGCAATGTAGATGAAATTCTTCCAGAACTTTTCGTAGCGGTGAAAGGCGAGACCGTGGATCGTGTGCGCGACGAACGGCACATGCGCCGCTTTCGCCGCGAAACGTCCGACGATTCCCGCTTTGGAGCTGTGCGTGTGCACCACGTCATATTTTTCCTCGCGGAACAGTTTTTTCAGGAAGGAGTAAGCCTTCAGGTCGGTGAGCAGCGAGATTGCGCGGATCAGATGCGGACACTCCACGATTTTGAGTCCGGGACACGATACTCGTTTGAGCAGTTCGCCTTCCGGACCGGGAGAGGGGCCGGTGACCAGTGTCACATCGTGTCCCGCCTCAACCGCACCCCGGCAGGAGAGCAGGGTGTTTTCCTGTGCTCCGCCGACAATCATCCGGGTTATGACATGGCAGATTTTCATGGCGGATTACCGGTCGAATGCGCGTTTCGCAATATCTCCGCGGTACTGCATTCCCTGCCAGGAGATCTTGCCCGCGGCTTCGTACGCCTTCTTCACAGCTTCGCGGATATCCTTGCCGCGCGCGGTGACGCCGAGGACGCGTCCGCCGTTGTTGAGCAGTCTGCCGTCCTTCATGACGGTACCCGCATGATAAACGATTGCGCCGTCCTTTTCCGCCTCTTCGATTCCGGTGATCTCGTGCCCGTTGTCGACTGACGCCGGATATCCGCCGGACGCGAGCACGATGCAGACTGCCGGATCGGGCGACCAGACGAGTTCCGCCTTGTCGAGTTCCCCGTTCGCGGTTTTGAGGAGCGTATCGGCGAGATCGCCGTCAAAACGGGTGAGCACCGCCTGGGTTTCGGGATCGCCGAAACGGACGTTGAATTCGAGCACTTTCGGACCGTTTTCGGTGACCATGATTCCCGCGTAGATGATGCCGCGGTAGTCGAGCTTTTCCGCCTGAATTCCGCGGAGGAAGTTGTCGAGAACGGTCTTCTGGACTTCCGCAAGAAGTTCGGGCGTCACGACCGGAGCGGGGGAGTACGCGCCCATTCCTCCGGTGTTCGGTCCCCTGTCGCCGTCGAGCTGGCGTTTGTGGTCCTGGGAACTGACGAGCGGAATGACGGTTTTGCCGTCGGTGAGCGCGAGAATGGAAGCCTCTTCGCCTTCGAGGAGTTCCTCGATGACGACGCGGTATCCGGCTTTTCCGAACGCCCCGGAGAAGCATTCGCGGACGCCTTCGAGCGCTTCATCGAGACCGGAGGCCACGATTACGCCTTTGCCCGCCGCGAGACCGTCAGCCTTGACGACCACGCCGCGTCCGGCGGCATATTCCGAGCGGACGTACTCTTCCGCCGCCTTCTGATCGGTGAACGATGCGTAAGCGGCAGTCGGGATGCCATATTTGACCATGAATGCTTTGGAGAAATCCTTGCTTCCTTCGAGCCGGGCGGCGTCTTTGGAGGGACCGAATACGGGGATTCCCACTGCGCGGACGGCATCCGCCACACCCTGGCAGAGGGGCGCTTCAGGGCCGACGACGACGAGACCTACGTTCTTTTCCTTCGCGAAGCCCGCGATGGAGTCGTTGTCGGAGGGGATGCTGACGCATTCTGCGATCTGAGCCATTCCGGGATTTCCGGGTGCGCAGTAGATTTTGCCGATGTTTTTGCTGTTTCTGAGACCCCGGCAGATTGCGTGTTCGCGTCCGCCGCTTCCGATAAGCAGGATATCCATGAAAACTCCTTTGTTTTGAGTATGCTGACGGTAATATAGTTTCGTCCGGAGCTTTTTTCAATCGGGGAACGGGAAAATTAGTAAATCAGACGCAGGATTCCTGAAAGCAGAGCGTTGAAACTGGCGGAACTGCTTGAGCCGTCGAGTTTGAGATGCCGTGCGATCAAACGGGAGCCTTCAAGCTTTTGATACTTCATTTTTGTGATTTTTTTCAGTTCTTCCGCCGCATTTGCCAGATTATCCGGTGTGCGGAATTTTCGGTTTTTTTGTGATGGGACAGGAATGCCGTAGGCTGTTTTCACGGCTTCCAGATCTCCAAGATAGAAACTTTCGAGTTCATGGCAGGCAATACGCACTAAAGCATCCTTGCGTCCCGCCCGGGCGCATTTTGCGGCAAGAGCCTTCTTCAGAACTTTGCAGTCCGCGCTGTCTTGATCGTGCAGAATGATGAAACAGGAATCCGGGCGCAGCCAGCCTTTGATTTTGCGTTCGATGTTTTTCTCCAGATCCTGTTTTCCCTCAAAGGAGATATAGCGGCAGGAAATTTCTTTTGGCAGAATTTTGGGCAGAATCTGCTTGAGCATCTCCTCTGCGGAGCGTTCTTCAAGCAGAAAAACCAGTTCCTTCATACCGGATCGGCTCCCGGGAAGAAGCCCTGTTTCCAAAGATAGCCCATTTTGTCTCCATCTCTCATATAGGCTTGCAATTGCGGATCATCGGAGGCACGCTTAATCTGAGTGTAACCCTCTTTTTTGACCAGCCAGAAAACTTCGTTGAGCTCTGCCGCATTCAGAAAATCGGGTGAGTGCGTGGAGACGAGAACCTGTCCGCCTTTTTGCGCATAGGCGCGGAATTCTTCTGCAAGTTCTTCGAGCAGAGATGGATAAAGCTGATTTTCCGGTTCTTCAACGCAGAGCAGCGGATGCGGTTCCGGATCGTTCAGCAGAACCAGGTAGGTCAGCATTTTGATGGTTCCATCCGAAACGTAGCGGGCAAGGAACGGATCTTCGAATGCGCCGTCTTTGAACTTTAACAGGACGCGTCCCTCTTCCGTTGTTTTTGCTTCGACACTGGAAACTCCGGGTATGCGCTGGCTGAGAGTATGCAGAATGCGGTCGAAAACATCGCGGTGATTCGTGTAGAGGTACTGGAGAACAAGAGAGAGATTTTCTCCTTCTCTGCTGAGATGTTCCGCATAACCGGCTTCCTGTTCGTTGCGTGCCCGGTCAATATGAAAATCGGAGACGTGCCAGTTTTCAATCATATTTCCAAGCGCGGCGACCACGGGAAAATTCTGAAATTGCGCAAGTCCCTTGACCGCAAGGATGTCATTGGATTTCAGCGTTTGTTCATTTCGTTTCAGATCTTTTTCTTCAAAGTTTGTTTTCAGAATGGAATCTTCATTTGTGACAGCAAATCCTGAGCCGTTGGAGAAGTCCAGAAAATGCCAGGGCTGTCCCTTGCTTCCTCTTCGGTATTTCAGAATTTCGCGGGCAACATAAGCGCGTCCGTTCTGTTCATTGATTTGGAGAAAATATGTTGCAAGCGGGCTGTTTTCGTCTTTGCGGAATTTGAGTTCGATTTCAATAGGGCCGGAAGCGTTTCTGCTGCGGACTTCAAAGAATCCGTGGCTTCCGCCGAGTTTTGCAAGGGCGGTGTTGATGTTGCCGGTCATTGCGTTTTTGAGAAATTCGAAAACACTGAAAATTGTACTTTTACCTGTCCCGTTTGCTCCAACGAGGATGCAGAAATTCGGGATCTGTTTCATGGCGGTATCCTGAAACGCCCGGAAGTTGTGCAGCCGAAGAGATTCCAATTTCATTTTGCCGGATTCCTTGTTGTTGTAAAAAAGCCTTGAAGGTAATATAGTTTCTCCAAGGCGTTTTTCAATTTGATGCGGGAATTTTCCGGAAAATTATTCCAGATAGTCGATGAAGAGTTTTTTGTCGCTGGCTTTCATGTAGGCTTCCTCGGCGGAAATGATGTCGTTCATCAGCAGGTCTTTGAGACCGCCGTCCATGCTGCGCATGCCCATGCCTTTGTTCGCTTCGATGATGGTCCGGATGTTGGATATCTGACCTTCGCGGATCGTGTTCGGAAGACCGTCCGTCCAGAGCAGGATTTCGTGACATGCAATTCGTCCGCCCGCTTTCTTGCGGCAGAGCAGCTGCGAAACAACCGCCTGAAGACATTCCGCAAGCATGGTGCGGATCTGCGCCTGCTCGTTCGAGGGGAACGCGTCGATGATTCGGTCAATTGTCTTCGGGGCGTTGTTGGTGTGCAGGGTTGCGAAAACAAGCATTCCCATTGCGGCGCAGGTGAGTGCAAGACGGATGGTTTCCATTTCCCGCATCTCTCCGATCAGCACGATGTCCGGGTCGGAGCGCATCGCGCCGCGCAGCGCAATCGGGAACGATTTGCTGTGAATGCCCACTTCGCGGTGGACAATTGTGCAGTTCTTGTTTTTGTGCACGAACTCGATCGGGTCCTCGATGGTGATGATGTGACGCTTCATCGTGTCGTTGATGTAGTCGATCATCGCCGCAAGCGTGGTCGATTTGCCGGAACCGGTCGGGCCGGTCACGAGCACGAGACCGCTTTTGATTTTGCAGATGTCCAGCAGAATTTCGGGAAGTTTCAGGTCGGCGACGGTCAGGATTTTGCTCGGAATCTGACGGAGCACCGCCGCCTGGCCGTAGTAGTTGTACATGTAGTTGCAGCGGAAACGGGCGAGTCCGGGAATTTCGTATGCGAAGTCGAGGTCGTGCGTCTGGAGATAGCTGTCCCAGCGGTCGGCGGGAAGACAGATCTCCTTGAGCATTTTCTCCATGAATTCAGGAGTGAGGATGAAATCGTTCGCGGGTTTCAGGTTTCCGCTGATGCGGTATTTTGCGGGATAGTTGATGGAAAGATGCAAGTCCGAGCCTTTCAGACTCAGCATTTCTCTCAGATAATCGTCAATGATGGGCATGATCGGACTCCTTCTTATTTTTTCTTTTTTGCGGCGGCTTTTGCCGCAACCAGTTTTTTTGCCTCTTCCACGGCGACGTATTTTTTGATCTGGTCGATGACGGAGGTGTCGCGCATGTAGGCGAGGGCGGTTTCCGCGGTGATGTGACCGGCTTTGAATTTTTCGAAGAGGTTCTGGTCGATGGTGCACATACCGGCTTTGCTGCCGATCTGCATGGTCGCTTTGAGCTGATAGAGTTTGCCTTCGCTGATGAGGTTCGCCACGGCGACGGTGTTGATCAGCAGTTCGTAGGCAATGGTCAGTCCGCCGTTTGCCGCGGGAACGAGCCGCTGACAGATGATGCCGCGCAAGCTGCCTGCGGTCATGGCGCGGATCTGCGGCTGCTGGGCGGGGGGGAAGACGTCGAGCACGCGGTTCAGCGTGTTGCCCGCATCGCAGGTGTGCAGAGTCCCGATCACCAAGTGTCCGGTTTCGGATGCGGTGATTGCGTTTTCGATGGTCTCAAGGTCGTGCATTTCGCCGATGACGATGATGTCCGGGTCTTCTCGCAGCGCTCCCTTCAGTGCGGCGTGGTAGCTCTTCGTGCAGGTGCCGATTTCTCTCTGCGTGATCTGGCAGCCCTTCGATTTCTGTACGATTTCAATGGGGTCTTCCACGGTGATCACATGGTCTTCGCGGGTGTTGTTGGCGACTTCAATCATCGAGGCGAGCGTGGTGGTTTTGCCCGAACCGAGCGGACCGGTCACGAGGATCAGACCGTTGTTATAGTCGAGCAGACGCCGGATGTTCTTGGCGTCGGCGGGAAGAAAGCCCAGCTCTTCCAGCGTCATAATCCTGTCGGGAACCAGGCGGTACGCGCCGGACATGCCGTCCTTGTGGAACATCAGCGCCGTACGGAAGCGCGCCTTGCCGATCTGAAGACCGATGTTCATGTCCTGGCTCCGGCGGAACTGTTCGCGCTGTTCCTCTGTGAGAAGCGCCATGTTGAGGCGGACCACATCCGCATCGGGCATCACCCATTCGGGATCGAGGCGTTCGAGCAGAAGATTTTTGCGGATGAACGCGGGCGCATTCGAGGAAAGATGAAGGTCGGAAGCCCCGTAAACGCGGAGCGCGAGGAGCAGCTGGCGCATGGTGTCCGCAACCTCTTCGTCGGTCATCTGAGAGACGTTCCGCAGGTTCGGAATTTCCGCGCTCACGCCGTCTTCTCCGGCAACGGCCCGCGGTCCGGCGGATTGCGCGGCGTCCGGCGCGGTTCCCAGATCCGGCGCCTGGCCGGTTGCCGCCTGCTGCTGGGCGAATGCAATCACCTGTTCCAGCTGTGAAGCCCAGTTCCGGGCATCTTCCGGAGACATTCCGGCACAGAGCTCGTTGAGCACTTCCTGCGCGTACTGCATGAGATCCGGCTCTCCGCCAAGCGCGTTGTTGATCTGTATTCCCCGCTCGACCGTCATGATAGAGTTGTCGACGAGGGTCTTTAAAAACCACTGAACATCCAGCTGCATATTATGCGACTCCTTGCAATAAATGATTCATGATGAAACAAACATAGAATGCCGTTTTGAATTTTTCAAATAGAAAATTCGATTTTCCTCGATTTTTCCTGCGTGTCTGTAAAAAAACGCGTTCCGGCTCCCCGATGAGAGCGGAACGCGTTTTTCTCTGAAGAAGGAAATGCCTTATTCGGGCACTTCGATCTTGTCGAATCCCGTGTACGGACGGAGGACTTCCGGGATGATGATGGAGCCGTCGGCCTGCTGGTAGTTTTCCAGGATGCAGATCGCAACGCGGTCGGTCGCGGCAGTCGCGCTGATCGTGTGGACGTAACCCTTGGAGCCGTCTTTCGCTTTGTAGCGGATGTTGAGGCGTCGGGACTGGAATTCCGTGAGGTTCGTGTTCGAGGTGACTTCACGGTATCCGTTGAAGCCCGGGAACCACGCTTCGATGTCGTACTTGCGGTAGCCCGGTGCGCCCATGTCGCCGACGCAGACGTCGACCACATGGTAGGGAAGTCCGAGCTTCTGAAGCAGCATTTCTTCGTTTTCGAGCGCGAAGAGGTGCTGGTTCACGGAGTCTTCCGGCTTGCAGAAGATGATCTGTTCAACCTTGTGGAACTGGTGTACGCGGAAGATGCCGCGGCTGGCTTTCCCGTAGCTGCCGGCCTCGGTGCGGAAGCAGGGGGAGTAGGCCGTGTAGAAGAGCGGGAGCTTTTCGGCTTCGAGTGTTTCATCTGCGTGATAGCCGACAAGAGTCTGCTCGGAGGTTCCGATCAGAGCGAGGTCTTCGCGTTCCAGCTTGTAGGTCTGGTCGGCGAAGAACGGGAGGTAACCGGTTCCGAAGAGCGTGCGCTCCTTGGCGAGGCAGGGGGTGATCATCGGGGTGAAGCCGCGCTTGATGAGCTCGGCTTTGACCCATGTGTAGAGTGCGTCGCAGAGGAGGGCGCCTTTGCCCTTCCAGTAGTAGAATCCGGCCTGGGCGACTTTTGCTCCGCGCTTGATGTCGAGGATGTCGAGCTTCTCGGCGATTTCCTGATGATCCTTGATCGGGAAGTCGAAGTCGCGGATCGTGCCGACTTTACGGATTTCCTTGTTGTCGGCGTCGTCCTTGCCCATCGGAACTTCGGGGTCGAGGATGTTCGGGAGCCAGGAGAGCGCTTCGTCGACTTTGACGTTGAGTTCGCGTTCCTTTTCTTCGAGAGCGGAAAGTTCGTCCTTCATCGCCTTGACCTGGTCGCGGGCGGCGGGATTGGTCTTGCACTCCTTGCTCAGACGGTTGCGTTCGCTGCGGAGGAACTCCGCGCGCTGGGTGACTTCCCGGCGCTCTTTGTCGAGCGCGACAATGGCGTCGACATCGACGTCGGAGCCGCGGATTTCGCAGTTCTTCTTGATGAACTCGGGATTCTCGCGGATGTATTTAATGTCGATCATAAATCAGATTCCTTGTTTTGTGTTAGAACTGGGGAAGCGGGAAGGCTGCTGTGAACGCCTTGACCTCTTCGGCGATTGCGGCGAGCGCGGCGTCGTCGTTGCGGTTTTCGACTGCGCGGTTGATGAAGTCGGCGATCTTGAGCATTTCCGGCTCTTTCATTCCGCGGGTGGTGATTGCGGGGGTGCCGATGCGGATGCCGCTGGTGACCATCGGTTTTTCCGGGTCGAACGGGATCATGTTCTTGTTGACGGTGATCAGCGCCTTGTCGAGCGCGGTCGCAACTTCCTTGCCGGTTGTGTGTTTCGGACGGAGGTCGACGAGCATGAGGTGGTTGTCGGTTCCGCCGGAAACGATGCGGAAGCCCTTGTCGACGAGCGCCTGGGCGAGAACCGCGGCATTCTTGACGAGCTGCTTCTGGTATTCCTTGAACTCCGGTTTCAGAGCTTCGCCGAAGCAGACGGCTTTGCCGGCGATGACGTGCATCAGCGGTCCGCCCTGGATGCCCGGGAAGACTTTGGAGTTGACGGCCTTGATGTACTGCTCTTTGCAGAGGATGAGACCGCCGCGGGGGCCGCGGAGGGTCTTGTGTGTCGTGGTGGTGACGACGTCGCAGTACGGAACCGGGGAGGGGTGGATTCCCGCGGCTACGAGTCCGGCGATATGGGCCATGTCGACCATCAGCTTGGCGCCGACGGAGTCCGCAATCCGGCGGAGACGGGCGAAGTCGATGACGCGCGGATAGGCGCTGGCTCCGGCGACGATGAGTGCGGGCTTGTGCTCGGTAGCGAGCTTCTGGAGTTCATCGTAATCAATGGTTTCGGTGTCCTTGTCGACTCCGTAGGGAACGACGTTGTAGAGCTGTCCGCTGAAGTTCATCTTGTGGCCGTGGGTCAGGTGACCGCCGTGGTCGAGGCTCATGGCGAGGATGGTGTCGCCGGGCTGGATGAGGGCGAAGTATGCCGCCATGTTCGCCTGGGAGCCGGAGTGCGGCTGGACGTTTGCCGCTTCTGCTCCGAAGAGTTTGCAGGCGCGTTCGATGGCGATTTTTTCGACTTCATCGACGAATTCGCAGCCGTTGTAGTAGCGTTTGGCCGGATAGCCTTCGGCGTACTTGTTGGTGAGGACGGAGCCCTGGGCGGCGCGGACGGCGCAGCTGGCGTAGTTTTCGGATGCGATCAGCTCAATGCCTTCGAACTGGCGGACGGCTTCCTCGTCGATCCACTTTGTGACTTCGGGGTCGGCGGCGCGGAGCGCGGCGATATCGTCGTAGGAATCCTTTTCGAGCTGGTTGAGGCGGCGGGCGTGGCGTCCTTCGGCGGTGAATGCGGTTCCGAGCCAGGCGGCGATGATCTCGTCGATTTCGGCGCGGGAAACATAGTCCGCAGGAATCACGAGGACGTTGGAATCGTTGTGGTCGCGGCAGGCTTTTGCGAGTTTTGCGCTGTAGGCGACGGCTGCGCGGACGCCGTGGAAGCGGTTTGCGACGATCGCCATTCCGACGCCGGAGCGGCAGAGCAGAATGCCTTTTTCGATCTCACCGACGGAAATCGCGCGGGCGAGCCTGGCGCCGAAGGTGTTGTAGTCGTCTTCGGAATTCAGGACCGCGGGACCGTAATCGACAACCTCAAGGCCTTTTGCGGAGAGTGCGGCGGTGAGTTCCTTTTTGAGCTCAAAGCCGCCGTGGTCGGAGGCGATGGCGATGCGTTTGTCGTCTTTGTTCCAGTCAGATACAGGTTTCATTCGTAACATCCTTTCGTGATTGTTATGTTGATTTCTGCTGTTTCAGCGTGTCGAGGAGAAGATTCTGAAGGGGCTCCTTCATCTCTTCAAAACAGTTCCGGTAGACCGCTTCGGAGCCGCCGTAGGGGTCGGCGATGTCGGTGTGTCCGCCCGTTCCGGAACGGAAGTCGGAAAGAAGAACGGTTTTGGAACGGACTTCCGGATACTGGGCGAGAACGGCGGCGCGGTGCGAGGCCGTCATGACGACAATCAGATCGGCTTCCGCGATGAGCTGTTCGGAAATCTGTGAGGACCGGTGGTTTGCAAGGTCGATCCCGGCGGATTTCATAACGGTCAGGGCGTTGCGGGAGACGGGAAGACCGTCGCACGTGCAGGTCCCCGCCGATTTGCAGCGGATTCCGCCGGCATGCGCATCCTGTATGAGTTTCCTGAAAAATCCCTCGCACATGGGGCTCCGGCAGGTATTGCCCGTGCATACAAACAGGATGTTCACCGTGACCGTCCTCCGTTAAAATTGACGTGATTTGATTAATATATCACGTCTTTTGAAAAAATCACGCCGGATTTTCAAGATTTTTTCCCGATTTTTCTTCCGGGACGGGCTGAGATTTTTTTCTCTCATCCAGAATCCGGCGGATTTCCGCCGCCATCGTCGCTATGCGGTGCGGCTTCGGAAGAAAGCCCGCCGCGCCGTTCGCCAGCAGATCGTCCACTTCATTGTGCGATACAAAGCCGCTGGAGAGCAGCACGCAGACGCCGGGGTCGAGCTCCTTGAGCTTGTAGAAGGTCGTGTGGCCTCCCTGATGCGGCATGATCATGTCCAGCAGAACGAGGTCGATCTGACCGGGATTGTTCTCATAAATCTCCACGGCGTCGAGTCCGTTTTCCGCCAGCAGGACGGAATAGCCGAGTTTCTGAAGCGCTTCGATCAGAAAATCCCAGACGGTTTCCTGATCATCGACGATCAGAATGGTTTCCGTTCCTTCGGGCAGGTTCAGTCTGTTTCCCATTGCAGTCTCCTTTACTCCGCGAGGGATTGAAATTCCTGTTTCAGTTCCGGATATATCCGTGCGCCTTCCATGCTCTGCAGAAATTCGCGGAGCTGCCGCCGGGCTTTGACGGAGCCGGCGGAAAGCGCGTAGGTCAGCTGTTTCTTTTTTGCCTGCGCGTATGCGGACGCCACAGCCTGAAGCTCGGCGTCCTCCGGGTTTGCCGCACAGGCCTGTCCCAGACGTTCCTGGAGCAGTTCGCACCCGGCGGCGAGATCGCGCGGTCTTTTTTTCATCTCCGAATCATTCATCAGAAGCGCGGCCAGTTTCTCAGGAAGGAAGGTGTTCCAGTCCTTCAGCTCCGTTCCGCCGAACCGGTTCTGACAGCGGATGACTCCGTCGCTGATGTCGAGAACCGTGTATTCGTTTTCATCCGCTTTAATCGTACAGCCGATGAAGCGGTCTCCGCTTTCGGAAACCAGCTCGTAGATTTTTCCGATGAAGCGGTTGCGTTCGAGCTTTTCAGCGAGCCAGGCGGCAAGCGCGGGCAGTTCCTCCTTCCGATTCAGGAGGAACTTTTCGCCTTCGCGGAATTCGCGGTTGAGCTGATAGCGGAGCAGAATAAGACGGATCCGGGACTGTTCGCGTTCGAGAGCCGCCTGTTTTGCCGCGTCCAGTTCTCTTTTGAGCGCGCTGTTCCGCGTCCGCAGATTCTCCAGAGATTTTTCGAGCGACTGCGCGGCGGCGTTCTGCTCCGCGAGCTTCTGTTTGATTTCGCCGTAATTTGAATTTGCGGCGACGACGCGTTCCAGCTGAGTGTTGCGGCGGGTTAGGTTGTCGCACTCGCGGGTCAGCTCGCGGTTTTTCCGTTTCAATCCGGAATTTTCCTGTTTGAACTGAAGATTTTCATTGCGGAGCGTCTCCAGTTCAATGGCGGAGAGCAGGTTTTTCATCTTCGCCAGATTGTATTCGTATTCCGCGGTCCCGCGGTTCGGAAGTTCATCGAGAATCTTGCGTCCTTCCTCCAGAATCGCGGCGGAATCGAGACTGCGGTCGCCGGAAAGTTTTTCAAAATAGCTGACTTTGTCAAGCGTGTTGATTTTCTCTTCGTGCGGCATGAACACCGCAACGAGAATCAGCGTGACGACGAACGTTCCCGCCGCGGCGACGAATCCGGTGATGACGCGATCCATCAGCGAGGCGTGGATTGTGACCTTTTCCTCCGCCTTCGCCTTGAGCTCCGAAGATTCCGTCTGCATGTCGTAGTCCAGACGCTTGATGGAGATCGTGTGAACATCCGGCACGAGGCTTTTGTTCGGCGCGGTCTTCTGGCGGATGGTCCAGATAGCCTTCAGCACCTCTTCCATGGAGGCAAAGCGGTCTTCGCGCCGTTTCGCCATCATCTTGCGGACCAGTGCGTCGACTGCGAGCGGCACGCCGGGAACGAGTCGCCGCAGGGAGGGCGGCTCTTTTTCAAGATGCATTTCCGCGAGTTTCTTGACCGAATCGCTTTCAAACGGCAGCCGTCCGGAGATCATCTGATACAGGGTGACGCCGAGACTGTAGACGTCGCTCCGCGGGTCGAGTTTTTCGCCGCGGAACTGTTCCGGGCTCATGTAGGAGGGGCTGCCCGAAACATCCATGCCTTCGCGCCACTCCGACTGGTTCATTGCAAGCCCGAGGTCGGTCAGTTTGACAATGCCGTCTTCCGTGATCATGATGTTGTCCGGCTTCACGTCGCGGTGAATCAGTCCGGCTTCATCCCAGGCATAGTAAAGCGCTTCGGCGACCTGCTGGGCGATATGGAGCGCTTCGTCGACGGGGATTCGGCCCTCGCGGCGCAGACGCGTCCGCAGATTCTCGCCGTTGACATAAGTCATCGCCATGTAACAGAAACCGTCGTCTTCGCCTACGGCGTAAGCCTGCACGAGGTTGGTGTGTGTGAGCTTTGCCGCCGCGCGGGCTTCACGGAGAAAATCCTCGACGCCTTTTGAAGTCATGTATTCCGGGGAGAGAATTTTGAGTGCGACCTGGCGGTCCAGCGAAAGCTGGGTCGCTTTGTAAACGGTTCCGATGGAGCCGGCTCCGAGTTTTTCGAGAATGACGAAGTCGCCGATGATGCACCCGGGGTCGAACCTGCCGGGAGGAATCAGCACTTCTTTGCCGCATCCCGCGCAGACAACCGGATACCCGCGCGACATGTCGTCGACGCTGATCGTGTAGTAGCAGAATGGACAACGGAACCGCATGTTGAAATCCTTCAGTTGTTTCGTGCAATATACATCCACAAGCGCGATGAAACAAGCGCCTGCGGAAAATTTTTCAGCATGGATGCGCGGAAAATACAAAAACTGGTTCATTTTATACATGGCGTTTTCCGTTTTTTCGTGTATAATATATCAAAAACTTTTGAAAAGGAAGAGTTCGTACATGAAACTTTCAACGATTGCAACAATCGGAGCAGCGTTGCTGATTGCGGGAGCCCCGCTCTCGGCACAGTCTCTGCATCCGGTCGGAAAAGGAGAAAAAAACATGCTTGAAAACGGAACAATGACGCTCGGCGTCAACTACTGGGAGAGCCGCTCCGCAACGCAGATGTGGCGCAAATGGAGTCCCGAAACAGTCGAAAAGGATATGAAGGTTCTCGCGGAACACGGAATGAATCTTCTCCGCGTTTTCCCCACATGGAACGACTTCCAGCCGATCTATGAGATTCACAAGGCCGGCCGCCCTTCCGATATTCCATACGAAACCCGCATGTTTGAAACGGAGGAGTTCTGTCCCGATACCCCCGCCGGATACGCCGGAATCGATGAAACGATGATGGAGCGCTTCGAGGAGTTCTGCAACATCGCGGAGAAACACGGCATCAAGCTCATCGTCTGCCTCCTTACCGGACACATGACCGCGCGTCTGTTTCTTCCGCGCGCGCTGGAGGGACTCAACTTGTATGAGGATCCCATTGCCCTGAAATGGGAAGGGCGTTTCATCGATTATTTTGTGCGCCGCATGAAACATCATCCCGCGATCATCGCATGGGAATCGGGCAACGAGACCCACTGCCTCGGGCCGGTGAAAAATTCCGCCCAGGCGGAATTCTGGCTGCGCTACATCCATACCGCGATCCGCAGCGCCGATCCGTCGCGTCCGGTCATCGGGGTGAATGGACTCAATATAACCGCGGAGGAGAATCCGTGGGTGAGCGCGACTACGGCGAAGCTCTCCGATTACGTTTCCGTTCATCCCTACAACATGTGGAGCAAGGCGGGAATCGAGGAATTCAATTCGCTCCGCAACCTCACCTATTGCGCCGCGCACAATTCCGGACTGGAGCAGGTCGCCGGGAAGCCGTCGTTTGTGGAAGAGCACGGGCTCTGGCGGCCGATGGCGGTTTCCCTGGACCGTCTTGCCATGTATCAGCGCGGCCTGCTCTGGAATCTGTGGGCGTCGAACGGACGCGGGATGCTCTGGTGGTGCGCATTCGACCAGGAACAGCTTGACATATCCCCCTATGACTGGAACTGGCCGGGTGTGGAACACGGCGTTTTCCGTTCCGACCGCACTCCGCAGCCGGGCGCGAAGAAGATTGCTGCGTTCGGAAAATTCCTCAAATCGCTGGATTTTCCCGCGCTTCCGAAGGCGAAAGCCGATGCGGTCTTCCTTGCTTGCAACCGTGATCTGGTGCACAGCTCATACGTCTTTGCGCGACAGGCCGGAATCATTCCGGAATACCAGTCGCCGGAGGAGCCGATCCGCGATGCGAAGTTCTACTTCATCCCGTCCGCAAAGGCTCGTGCTATGCTGACCACGCACCGCTGGGAGGAGCTCCTCGCAAAAGTCCGAAACGGCGCAACGCTCTTCATTGCGTGGGACGACACCTATCTTTCCCGCACGAATGAGGTTTGCGGAATGGAAGTCCTCTCGCGCCGCGTCTCCTCCGGTTCGATGACGTACAGATTCAATGGATTTGAAGTCACGATGCCGCGTCCGGTCGACGTCAAGTTCCGTGCGCTGACGGCGGAAGTCCTTGCCGCGGATGCGGAGGGCAACCCCTGCTTCTTCCGCAACCGGTACGGCAAGGGCACGGTCTACACGCTCGGGTTCCCGATGGAGCGTCTCGCGTATGACGCCCCGGGGCATTACGACGGCGAAGCGTGGAAAATCTATGAAACCGTTCTCCGGAAGGAGCTGCTGGTCAAAACAGATTCGCGCTATGTGCTTGAGTCGGAACATGCGTTCAGCGAAAACCGCGTTGCGGTTCTGCTGGTCAACAGCGGCCTTGAAAGCTATACGGGCAAACCGGCTGTCGCTTCCGGCTGGAAGATCGTTTCCGCAAAGACGGATGATCCCGCGGCGGTCCAGTTTGAAAATGGAACGCTCAAGATGGAGATGAACTCCGGAATTCTGCTGATTCTTGAAAGAATGAAATAAATGCTGAAACCGTTCAAATTCCTTCCGAACCGCGTCCTCCGGCTCTACACCGGAGGGAGCGGCATCGACCGTCTGTGCGGGAATCCGGAGCCTGCGGATACCCGTTTCCCGGAAAACTGGATCGCGTCGTGCATCGAGGGCAACGGACGCGCTTACCATTCGCCCGGACACGGCATCGGCAAGATCGAATACGACGGCGCTGTGCACTCGTTCCCCGAATTCCTGCACGTGCATGCGGAGGAGATCCTCGGTCCCGCGCACCTTGCAAGGTACGGGGAAACGCCCGCGGTTCTGACCAAGCTGCTGGACTCGGCGGAACAGCTTCCCATGCAGGTTCATCCGAGCCGGACGGATGCAAAGAAGTTTTTCAACGCCGATTACGGCAAAACGGAGGC
>ERZ1026894.1180-NODE-1180-length-16138-cov-8.536778_pt1 | contig 16138 bp, 14 predicted proteins | sample MGYA00380177_ERZ1026894 | MGnify/ENA primary metagenome ERZ1026894 (study PRJEB33269, sample SAMEA4719813) | human gut metagenome | biome: human-associated habitat; feature: organic feature; material: feces | place: Cameroon | collected 2013-10 ... | reverse complement strand
CAGCGTCAGATGTGTATAAGAGACAGTTGTTGTAGTCTGGAGAAAAATCAAATCCATACAATTCAAGCTTAGACATGAAAAGCTCTCTTTGAATATAATACTTTATATCTCCCAAAACTTCATCCACCAAATTATTTAATTTAATTCCATCAAAAGACGGACTCATTCTTTCCAATGCATATATTACCAAATAACCATTCTTGTCACTATCTAACTGTTCTAACGAGGATATGCGCACAGACTCTCTTCCTACGTTTAAAGTTTTTATTTCATACCAAACATCATCCGTTGAAAAATCTTTATGAGTCTTTTCTGGCCCCATCCAACTATCAAGCGAAGTCTCTGTTCCATACTTTGGCAACATATATTTTTTCAGGAAAAGTAGCTCTCCAATAAGCCCCATTATTTCTGTTTCTGTAAGATTACTACTGTTAGGCTTAAAAAGCTTTTTCCAAGACATAAAACGAGCATACAACATTTTATACGCTGTATTATCATCGTTTATTGGACGTGTGGATTCTAACAGGTCTTGACAAAAAGTACAAAAATACTCTAAAAGGTCTATATTCTCTAACGCAAACCGAAGTGTTAAGGCATTGCCATCTCTTGCCTGACTTACAGATATAACATTAGATCCGTGTATACGCATAGGAATAAATTTGCCTCGAAACTCAAAAGCAAATTTACCTTCCTCATCTTTACCTATATAGAGATTGATAATTCTGTTATCACCAACCTTTATGAAAAATCCATTATCGAATCCTTCAGTAAATTTTTTATATATGTCATTCTTCATCGTCTTCAGTAATTTCATTATCATCTTCCATATAAAGTTTGTAATATATTTTATTTACTTTATAAGATTTTGCCTTTTCACTTTCTTTGACTCCAGGAAATCCTATAGCAAATGCAACCATTTTGTCATTTCCTAATTCTTTCCTAAATTTTTGTAGTTTCTTTGTTTCCTCCTTACCTGATTCAGGCGGAGTCGGAACAATTAGCATAATAATCAATACCGGCTTTCTCTTTGGTAAATATTCGAAATATGCCTTTAATGGAATATTACGCTTTGCTGCTTCTTGTTCCGAGAGACCTTCAGTTATCCAAGCTTGACGCTGAGCTAATTCAGCTTTTTCCAAAGCTTCTTTTTCCAAAGCAAACTTACCTTCCCGCAAGCCTAGAATACGTCTACGAGAACTTATCTGAATAACCCTTGGGTTGTCATTACAAATATAACGAGAAACACATTTTATTTTATCTAATCCATCTATAGGATAATTCTCTTTACTGTCACCACCTTCAAATACAATGTCCCATTTTTCAACATTTAAAGTATTCTCATCCTCGATAAAATCAAGGATATTTCCAACATTGAAATTCATATTAACTAAAGAACAATTAATTGTTTTTAGGAAATCAACAACTACTTGTTTGGGCACATCAGAAAAATATCTTGATGCACCATATCTTTCATTATCAATATCTTTATCATTGTACTTTGTTCGATCAGCAAATTTCAATTTAAACCCATCACATAGAAGTTTTGAAGTTACATTTTGTATATTCTCCAAATTCTGACTGTTTTGTTTAACATTTAAACTTAAATACGGAGTATCATAAATATTTCCATAAAAAGAATACTGGACACTAAGATTAAAGGACGAACGCATTTTATTAGATGCTGTAATTTGAAGTTCGGCGCAGTTATCACGAACTTTTATACCAAAATCTTTTGGCGTCAGATGTTGTTCATACATATCTTTCAAATCAGCCTTAAGATCTTCTGCAGATTTGGCAATCTCTTCATACCAACGAGCACTCGTTTGGCTTGTCCATATTTGAAACAAATCCTCATACCCCTTTCGATAGCCGAACCATCGTCCCATCTGCATTAACACATCAAATGTTGATGTATTCCGATAAAAATAACTAACCAACAACCCTTCTAACGTTAAGCCTCGTGACAAAGCAAGCCCACCAATAGCTATAACCCTTTGATGAGGATTTTCTTTGTAGTCCAGTTTATTACTTGATTTTAAACTATTTACAATGATAACTTTTATCTTTTCTACGGCCGATAAGATATTTGACTTCATTACTACCCGCTCAAATGTAACATCATGAACATGAGAGAAGTGCTTCTTCCATAAAGAACTCAGTTCTTCATATAAAGGCAATTTCATATTGTCTTTAGGCTTATCACTAAAATCATATCTTATACAGTTTACAAACTTCTCATATTCTTTATCAATACATTCTTTTATGTACTTTTGAACTTTCACGAAACGAGATATATTTACAAGCATGCTACGAGCCGCACTACTGTTTCCACGCAAGTCTCTTATGACATTTGCTAAAAAATAACAGAGCAAAGAATCATGCAAAGATTTTGGTAGAACTCCATGCCAATTTTTAGAATGCTTATAATAGAAGCATCCCTCATTCAAAGCATCCATATTGTTCTCTACAGCATCCTTGTACTCTTCTGAAGTGTAATCTGGTTCCTCAACATCACTAATATATCTCAAATTACCATACCTATCACCATTCTCATAGAAAATTCTTTTTGCTCCTATGTATGTTGAAGGGGTTGGCAATACATAAATAAAATGTTCAGGAAACAAATCTGCGCGCTTCATACTATCCACTGAATCTGGATCTATGAATACATTTGCAAATGGAGTTGCCGTAAATCCTACATATGTAGAATTTTTAAAGATATTACAAATCTTCCTAATGATTTGGTTTGTCTTTGTTGGGTCAGTTTCTTCTTTTCGTGTATTTACAGAAGCATTATCTGCTTCATCATCTATCAGTAACATAGGGGTATCTATGTACCCATGAACAGCATCAACATTTTGATTGTATAGCCATTCATACAGTTTTCTTAAGACAGATACATTTTTTTTAACAACAAAAATAATTAGAGATTTATGGGCATTTATCGTTGTAGCAATTTTATCACAATCTCCAACAAAATCATTGACACAGGAAGTGAATGAAGTTGCACGTATAGATTTGTTGTCGAGTCCGACTCCTACCCGAATAGTTTTTTGCACCTTATCAACTTTTTTAGAAGTACATCCGACCACAGCTTCATCAATACGCTCTTGTGTCTGTTGACGTAAACTTTCCGTAGTCCCAGCAAGAAGTATGACAACTTTATACCCAGCATCTGCCGCCATACATATCAGTCCGGAATATGTTGCAGTTTTTCCTGACTGAACATCACCGATAATCAATCCACGCTTTAAACGACATCCATCAAAATTTTCATTTGGATTACCCAAACAGTTCATAATGTTAGGCAAAGTTTCATCTTCTAGAAGATTGATACTTCTAATATCAATGGACGTGTTTTCCATTAAATATTTTTTATACCTTTTCCAGAAATACTTGTCTTGAATATCATCTATGTTGTACCAATTGTGAGGGTCATCATAATCATCATAAATTTTACATCCAGAAGTATGTTTTACCTTAAACTGGTATTCCATATCTGAAAGTAGCTGGTTAAAAGTTTCATTATCAAGCTTAATACCTGATATCTTTGATGCTTTATCTACATAGCCATTCAAGTCCTCATATTTGATTTTTTTACCTCTGCTGATATCTAATCGAATAAAGACTTCTATAAGCTGGTATACATTTAAATATTGTGTATCATTCAGTTCCATCATTGTAATTCTCTAATAGTTTCTCTTTAAGATTTGAATAGTTACAAAATGGTTCAGAATTCATGAGGTCTTCAACAAGTTCACTATATTCTTTTCCATTTATCTTTTTAAGATTCTCTACAAGTGTAACCCCAAGTTGGAATACATCATCAAAACGATTGTCAGATTCTTCCACTTCTATAGATTCATTAGACTTGTCAATATACATTTGTTGTATAGGGATATTTTTCTCTATTTCGCCTATGAACATTTCAAAATAGCCGAAATCTTCATCAGATAGCTTTTCTTTCACATATTGATAAAGCTTACTTTCACGATTTATCTGATAGTAATAGTTATGATTACGGCCTTCCATTCTGTCCCAAATGTAATCAATTTTATTGTCTACTTTATTTTTTCTTCCCCTATGGGTTTGTTTCCGTACAGATATCTCCAGTGCGTCTGTTACGGTATTTTTAAGCTGATTTTGTATACGTTTGGGGATTGTTGCATTTTGTTTTTTTATATCTATACTCCAAATATCATCAAGAGAATTTGGAATATCAACACGAATTCGAGCATTCTTGGTTAGTTCTGCTCGTGGTTTCATACCAAACCATGTTCCCCATATTATTAATCTATTATTACGATAAACATAAAATCCCTGCTTAGAACGCAGGTTTTCTATGCCACCTATTAACTTCTTATCTTTCTCTGTAAGGTCTGTAGCAAAAGGCAATATGAAAGGTTTTATTCTTATTTGCCTTTCTACGCCATTGGTGTCATTTATAGCTATCGTACGTTCTTTCTTTGTCGTTGTTTTGGGGTTTGACTCGAGGAAAGGATCCTGAGCTTTAACCTTCTGATTATTAACAAATATACTAATTCTGTTTTTAGAAGGTGAATTCAGAAACCTGTGATATATAAGTGCAAGGTAATCCCCAACAATATTTTTTAACCCATTGAGAGACTCATATACTTGTCCTGCACTTGATTTTGACAAGACATCAAAGTCTCTCCAAAGAACAAGAGTTCCTTGTGCAAGTTTCATAAGTTGGTCGACATAAGGAAATTTGTCAATTTCTTCCTTTGAATGTTTTTTTACCACCCATTCTTTTTTGCTTCTTATATAATTATAATCCCATGTATAAGCACAAAGCTTTGAATCCTTCATACTTATTACTGTAAGAACCTGGCATTGTGATAAAGATGCAGATTTCATTCCTAGCCCGAAACGTCCTAAGTCGTTTTCACCTCTTGCCTCCTCGTTAGCTGCACTACCATAACGCATGGCTTCAAAGAGCACATCATCGGACATACCTTCACCATCGTCAAGAATGCCAACACAACTTTTTTGTAAAGGATCTGTCGGGAAAAGTACCTTGACAAAAGAGCAACTTGCACTTATACTGTTATCTATAACATCTGCAATTGCCGATTCAAAAGTATATCCCATGGATCTCATTGAACCCATGAGCATATCTGCTTTAGGAACATTCTCTAAATCTTTACTCATTTCACTATAATTCTTCTAATAAGATAATATTTTTTCAATTACAGCTTTTGCCAACAGTGGAGGTACAGCATTTCCAATCTGCTGCTGAACATGTGAAATTGGTCCTTCAAAATAGAAGTCATCAGGGAAACTTTGTATTCTAGCAGCTTCTCTTACTGATAGCCCACGATTTTGAGTCGGATGTATCAACATACTCTTTCTATAATTTGATATAACAACAGAAGGTTCTGCTTCTTTTAATCTTTTATATATACCACTATGTGTTCTCTGTTTGTCTGCATAATTCGCCATCAAATGGTCTGGTATTGCCCGCCAATTTTGACCTTGTTTTATATATGAATATCTTTCTATAACCAAATCATTGTTTTTAGAAACATAATTCTGTGTACATTCCTTAGAATTTATTCTCATCATCTGGGCATATTTACTCGACTTAGACTTTGGTATTCTATATGGCATCGTTTCAAAGTTGTCCCCATTTTGAAGTATTGGCAAGTCTTCTATAGCCTCCTTGACTGATACCGTATATTTATATGGCTCAGGAAATTCATATTTGATTCCATTCTTATTGCCGATTAAAAAGAAACGATTTCTTCGTTGTGGGACACCATAGTCAGAAGCCCATAATACTTTGGAAGAAACCGTATAGCCAAGTTCCTCAAAGCACTGTTCTATCATTTTCTCTGTCTCACCATTATTCATCTTTGTTAATCCCCAAACATTTTCAAATACGAACCAAGTGGGTTTAATCTCTCTTACAAACCTCACAAATTCCTTGAATAACATATTTTTTGGATTGTCCATATTTCTATTCATTGTATTTGACAAAGAGAACCCCTGACAAGGTGGTCCCCCCATAATAATGAATACGTTATGGCCTTTAACTACATCTTTTGGACTCAATTTAGTTATATCTTCACATATAACAGATACGCCTTTATGATTTCGTCTAAAAGTATTAGCTGCACTTTTATTTATTTCTATGGCATACCGAACTCTTACGCCAGCCATTTCCGCACCTAGACTCAATCCACCAGCCCCAGAGAATATGTCTATCCCCCAATAATCATTATCAGAGATGACCTCTTCATTAAGATTATGCTTGATTTTATTCATTTATTCTACTTAGTTATTCAGGTTCAAATGAAATACAAATTCTTTCTTGTATTTACAACAATATTTTTACATTATCTTACCAATGCCTATCAAGTAGATATCCGCGTTTGCCTTTTCGCAAGCATCGAAAGACTCATCCATTAGGCGATTGTAGAGCACAATCTCTTGCTCATTGAAGACTGGAGTTTTGTCTGCAAAATAGACATAATCAGCAAAGTCATCATCGGGATGAAAGCTAACATGCTTTTCAAACACAATATGATGGAAGAAGACCTTGACATCTGCAGGTGTCTTTATATGTGATGTTTCGTTGTAGTTCATACTTGCTTATTTTTATTCAATATGCAAAAGTAGTGATTTATTTTGAAACAACCTATTATATTAAGGTGTTTTTTGTTTTTTAAGGCAAAAAAAGAAGGAAAAGGACAAGTTATCAGATAAAACTTTGGATGAAATTTGCTCGTTTCTGCTTTTTTGTTTATCTTTGCCACGTCAACAGACAATAAAACTACATGAAATCAAAGGACAAGCATTGAATAAAACTATAATTTATGACATACGAAATGAAGGACATTCCTGTATTGATAGGGAAAGCTGCCGAGCGATTCATGAAACAAATGGAGCTCGACGAAAAGAGACGTGGTTCTATTGACTTTACTGCTCAATTGGAAAAAGCACGTAATATACTGAAGTTTTCAGGCTTTTACAATATATAATTGCATATACCCTTTATTTCAAAACTATTTCTTCTTCACTTGGAATTCTAAAGGAAAACGTAGAATGCCCCTCATAATTAGTAAATACAAAATCACCACGTGAAATAATATCCATACCTATTACCACCTCATAATCATCATTTTCATCCTCCAAAGCCAAGACATTTGTTACAACACTACCAAGTAAATACCGGCATATTCTTATATTAAACATTGAAAACTACAGAAGAAGGCAACACCTCTGATTTTGGAAGTGTACCAACGTGTTCAAAATATTTTGCGCGTGCAAAAGTTACATGCGCTACAGCTTTCACATCAGTCTTTTGCTCTGACAAAATGTTATGTTCCTTATCTAATACTTGTAACTTCATATCTTTGATGAAGAACGATTAGTGTTCTTCCGCTGCAAAATTACGTTTTTTTCTATATATTGCCAAATTATTATGAGATAATTTTATGGAAATCAGCACATAAGCCTATTTTTCACAAAAATTCTTTGGTTGTTTCGAGAAAATGGTTTAACTTTGCCCAAAATAAATGAACTATGAGCAAGACTTTCCAGATAGATCAAAATAAATGTGTATAAGAAGCTTGCTACAGAGAATGCCAAATATTGGCATTTAAGTCCTGTAGATTCATATGAAGAACTGAAAGCAGAGGGTACTCAAACTGTCTGAGCACCCTTAGCTATTATTTCCCCATCGTTGGCACAAATGACCTAAAAATAAACGGAAGCTACACACTTTTCCACCCGAACTTTTCACCAATTTCAACACTTTTCCACCCGAACTTTAGAATTTCTCCTCCAAGAAAGCAGGCAAATGACCAGCATAATAGAGCGGTATATTATATAAGGTGAAAGAATCGCCATTCTGCTTTGTGATGACATCCGAAGTCATTGGACCATTCCAAAGGCGCAAGGCTACCTCTTCCTTCGACTCCTCCATGAAAAGATGCAAAGACTTTAACTTAGAGTTGCCACCAGTCTTCACCTCTATCGGTAAAAGATGAGACTTATAACGTATCAAGAAATCCACCTCTGCCTGCGAATTCTTGGCATCTCGCACCCAAAACATTCGCTTCTCGCCAAAGTTGACTGTTGCACCCAACAACTCCTGAGCCACAACATGCTCTGCTATATCACCATTCCACAATTCATCACTGTCCGCACTAAACAACAAATCCTCTTGCATACCAGCTACATAGTTCACCAAGCCCGTGTCCAGCCACAACAACTTAGGACTCTTCTTCAAGTCTGGCAATATCGGGAAGGAAGCGGTCGTTTGGGGATAAACCAACTCCAACAATAGCGTCTTCTCTAAAGTTCTGAAAGCATTGCTCACATCTGCCGACTTGAAACTGCTACTCGTAAACTTGGCAAACTGAATGCGATGCCCAGCAAAAGTCCAGCCATAATTCAATATATAACGAATCGCATCCTGCTCCCTCGGCTTGCTTGCATATTTCTCCACATCATCTCGATAACCAGACAACAAAGAATTGAATACACCATTCAACCTTACGAAATCTTGATGCTGGGCATAGTTGGCAACAGCCTCAGGCAAGCCACCTACAATCATAAATTTCTTAAACAAGTCTAAGGTATAGGTATGCAACGACTGGGGAACTTGAAGTTTAGCCACACTCTCTGCCAAATCTTCCATTCCCATCGCCATCAAGAACTCCTCAAACGTACAAGGATGCAATGCCATATATTCCACCCTTCCCACCGGGAAAGAGATATGCCTTCCCATCAAGCTCTCCAAGAGCGAACCTGCTGCTATCACATACAAGTCTGGCCGCTTCTCATAAAAATAGCGCAACGTTTGCACCGCCTTTGGCTCGTTTTGGATTTCATCTATGAATATCAAGGTACGCTTGTGAGTGTCTTGCTTTTCTTTTGCCTTAAAATAAATACCAGCCAGCAAGTCTTCGAAAGAATAATCCGCAGCAAACAGTTCTGCTGTTTCCTTCTCTTCTAAGTTGAGATAGATGTAAGTGTCAAACTCTTTGGCGAAAAGTTCCACCAAAGTAGTTTTGCCCACTTGTCGTGCGCCACGCAAGACCAATGGCTTGCGCTCTTCCTTCTCCGCCCATTGGCGTAAATATCGTATTGCTGTTCTCTTAAACATATCCAGTGTTTTTTATTAAAGATGCCGCAAAGTTACAAAATATTTTTCAAATCCAAAGTAAAATCCTTATATTTTTCATTCATTTCCAAATATAAAATCACCAAAATCATAAGCATTTCCAAACATAAAAATCGTCAAAAAGCGGAGCATTTCCAACGTACACTTTTTCTGTAGTAAGACACCGTGTCCCATTTTCCTTAGGTTTGCTCCCACTTGTTCTTAGATTTACTCTCACTTGTCCTTAGGTTTGCATCCCTTTGTTCTCAGCTTTACTCCCCATCAAGCTCAGATGCTTCCCAACTAAAATTGAATTTTGCCATCCCTCCCTTCACCTCCCTTCACTGTAACTCACTGATTTTCAATACAGCTTTGAAAAAAGTGAAGGGAAGTTTGTTTATATCACTAAAAAGTCGTAACTTTGCACGACTTTTCAAAAAAGGAAGGCTTCCCTAAAGCCTGTCCTTCACTTTATATACATTATTAATAATATACAGCAAGACAGATATGAACAATACTGCGATTTTCAACAAGAAACATCATTATCGGGAACTCCTCGCCATCGGCATCCCCGTCATCATCGGACAGCTCGGCACCATCATTCTGGGATTCGCCGACACCCTCATGATAGGACACCATAGCACAGAGGAACTGGCGGCGGCTGGTCTCGTCAACAATATCTTCGCCCTCGTGCTCATCTCCTACATGGGCTTCTCATACGGCCTCACCCCTATCATCGGTCGCCTCTACGGCATGGAGCACACCGACGAGATCGGACAGAAAGTGCGCAACTCATTCATCGCCAACATGATGGTGGGCAGCATCTTCACCCTGGCGATGATCATCCTGTACTTCAACCTCAACCATATCGGACAGCCAGAGGAACTGCTCTCGCTCATGCGTCCTTACTTCATCGTCAACCTCATCTCAGTACTCTTCGTCGGCGTCTTCAATACGACGAAACAGTTCCTCGATGGCATCACGCATACCAAGGTGGCGATGTGGGTGATGATTTGCGGCAATGTACTGAACATCCTCGGCAACTGGATGCTCATCTATGGCGTGGGACCCTTCCCTGAGCTGGGCTTGCTCGGTGCCGGACTCTCCACCATGGGCAGCCGCATCTTCATGGCTGTGGTGATGGTGGCTGTGGTCGTCTTCGGAAAGAAATTCCAGCAATACCGACACGACATCATCCACTCCTCGCTCAACAAGGCTGACTTCCGGGAGATGAACCGCCTGGGATGGCCTGTGGCATTGCAGTTGGCGATGGAGTCGGCGGCATTCACACTGAGTTGCGTGATGGTGGGATGGCTCGGAACGATTCCTCTCGCCGCCCACCAGGTGATGATTACCACCTCGCAACTCTTCTATCTCGTGCTTTCGGGCATGGCTTCGGCGATGGCAATCCGTGTAAGCCACTTCGTGGGACAGAAAGATTTCAAGGCAGTACGTCAGAATGCCTACGATGGCTGGCGACTCAACTTGATGTTCTCCATCGTCATGGGCATCCCAGTGTTCCTCTTCCGCCACCAGCTAGGTGGGCTCTTCACCGACAACGTAGAAGTACAAGAGTACGTGGCAGTGCTCATCATCCTGATGATGGTATATCAGTTTGGTGACGGTTTGCAGTACTCCTTCGCCAACGCCCTCCGTGGCATCGCTTGCGTGAAGCCGATGATGACCTACGCCTTCATCGCCTACTTTGTCATCTCCCTGCCGATGGGTTACGTACTCGGTTTCCCTTGCGGATTGGGCATCGTGGGCATCTGGATCGCCTTCCCATTCGGACTGACGACAGCTGGAGTGCTGTATTGGCATCGCTTCGAAAAGGAAGTGAAGAAAATGGAAGCTAACTCCATTATCAAATGAAGTAAGCTTCAAAGGTAGATGAAGCTTACTTCAATGGCTAACGAAAATACCGCAAAAAAATAGGACTATATCCGGCTCTCACAGCCAGGATATAGTCCAAATCATCTTTTCAGCTCATACATATATTTAGGATAATTCCTTATCCTCTCTTATACATGTATGTTATTTAATAGCATTAATCATATTTTGATGCTTACCCAAGAGAGGTTTACTCGTGGGTAGCAAAACGCTGTTCGGCAAGTTTCTCGTACTTGGTGCCTGGCTTGCCATAGTTGGCGTAAGGCCAGATGCTGATGCCGCCACGAGGAGTGAAGATACCCGTCACCTCGATGTACTTAGGATCCATCAAGGCAATCAAGTCCTTCATGATGATGTTGACACAGTCCTCATGGAAATCACCATGGTTGCGGAAACTGAAGAGGTACAGCTTCAAGCTCTTGCTCTCCACCATCTTCACGCCAGGGATGTAGCTGATGCGAATCTCCGCAAAGTCAGGCTGCCCCGTGATAGGACAAAGCGATGTGAACTCAGGGCAGTTGAAACGTACCCAGTAGTCATTGCCCGGATGCTTGTTGACAAAAGTCTCCAGCACCTCTGGCGCATAGTCCATCTTATATTGAGTCTTGGCACCCAGTGCCTTCAATCCATCTTCTTTTCTATCCATCTTGAATAACCCTTTTTACTTTTTTACCTTATTACTTTTCCCTTAGTTGAGACTGAAAATCTTAAACACATTGTATGAGATGCCATTGTCATAGACATCCTCACCCTCATGCTTCTTCAAGGTCTTGACCACACGGATGGTGATAGGCAACACCACAATCTCGTATGCCGTCTTGAGGATGACCTGCCAGAACATCAACCATGGCAACTCTGAAGCAGGAACGACTCCACCGAGTGCCAATGGGAAGAAGATGACACTGTCGCAGCTCTCACCAGCCACCGTACTGAGGATGGCACGTGCGGAGAAATGCTTGCCTCCATCTCTAATCTTCATCACACTCATCACATAGGCATTGGCAAAGGAACCTACGATAAATGCCACGAAAGAGGCGGCAGCGATACGAGGAGCCAAACCGAAAACGGCATGGAAACCAGCGTCATTGGTCCAATAAGGTGCCCCAGGAATGGCATCGCAGATAGCGCCGAGAGCCACAAAGAAGAAGTTCATGGCGAAACCTGTCCATATCAGCAAGCGAGCTTTCTGATAGCCCCACACCTCACATACACAGTCGTTGATGATGTAACTTACTGGGAATACGATTAATCCACCTGTCAGTGAAACCGTTCCAAACGCAATTTGCTTTGTTTCGAGCACGTTTGCTGCAATGAGACAAACGCAGAAGAGGATGCTGAAAAGCATAAACAGCACACTCACTTGAGTTGTTTTCTTTTCCATTTTTCTTGTTTTTTACGAGGTTTATCAAGCACTCGGGTTATTGCCTGGCATCTTGTCGAAAGCCGCTGATGCGAAAGCGGTTGCAAAATTACAACTATTTTTCGACTCCACCAAATTTTTCTCGAACAAAACCTATTTTGTTCCCTTTTCGGACATCAGAATACCTTGGTCCTTTATCAAATATAACCAAAAATAGGGCGATGCCTCCTCGACATCGCCCTATATATATAATAAGGTGTAATTCCTTATCATCTTGTATGGTTTAGCTACCAAGCATTACTCAGCAGCCTCTTCCTCCTGACGGTCGTCAACATTGTCGCCCTGTGTAGGAGCCAAAGTTGCCTTGAAGTCTGTGATACCGTTCTTGACGAGGATGTTGTACCACTGGAGCAACTTCTTGATGTCGCTGTCGTGTACACGGTCACGGTCATAGTTTGGCAACACCTCAGCGAAGTAGTCGTGCAATTCCTGTGCAGAGCACTTCTTGTAGTTGAGGCTGCTTACCTGGCTGTTCTCCTTCTTGCCTACGCTCTCCAAAACTTCCCAGAGTGCGATTTCATCAGCGTCGGTGTACATAGCGATGTCGCCAAGGCTTGTCACACGATCGGTAGCGAAAGCTGGAAGACGCTTGTGAGTCTCATCAATAGCCTCAACGATGAGGTTTCTGTTTCCACGAGATACCAATTTATAAAGGCCTGGTTTGCCTGCAATTGAAAGAATTGTTTCCATTGTTCTCTATTATTATTTTATTTTTTTACTTGTTGTCTCTTTGTTTGGGTAAGATTTCGTCATAGCGAAAATCTACCTTTGAGAAAACTTTTGAAGCAGCAGTGCTACCTGTGCTTCCACGTCCTCCTTGCCATCATTGATGATTTCGAAGTGACTTTGGCTCACCACCTCGTCCTGAGGCAACTGGGCGTCTATCCACTCCCTCGCCTTCTCTTCGGAGATATGGTCTCGCTGCATCACCCGATACAAGCGAACTTCAGTGGGAGCCGTGACACAGACCACCACATCAAAATGGGTGCGATGGATGAATCCACTCTCGAAGAGGATGGCACTTTCGAGCCAATCGTAGTCGCTCTGCTCGAAGTCACGAGCCACAGCAGGATGAACCACCTCATTGACAGCCTGCTTGTTTGCCTCGCTAGCCAAGAGGAACTTCGCCAAGACGGGTTTCTGGAGCACGCCATCCACATAGACCTCGTCGCCCACCAATCTCATCAAGTCGGCTTGCAACTGGGCATCGGAGCGCATCAGTCGTTTGGCAGCCGCATCGCAATCATAAACCCGAATGCCATGCTTCTCCAAAGCTCGACACACATAGCTCTTGCCACTTCCGATTCCTCCCGTTATCGCCACCTTCATAAGCCGTCAGCCCAATTTATTATTTATCATTTATTATTTATCATTTAGATCATTGCTGTTCGAGCAGATAATCGACCTTGTCTAGCTCCAACTTGGCCTTGCTCACCGAACTTGGCACACTTCTCAGTTGCAATGTGCATTTGTCGGAAGGATTCTCAGCCAAGGTCTGGTAATCGACTACCACATTGAATTGCTCAGGGCGAATCATTCTAAACTGGCTGGCACCTATTGTAAACCGCACGGTTACCCTCGATGGGAAAGTGCGCAGCACCATGCCAGCCGGCATATTGACCGCAGAGACTGGCACTTCGATGGATTCCTCCGTCAGCACATCGGGATAAACCGACAAGCGCACTGTGCTAGGAACCAACTTGACACCACGAATCTTCTGCAGACGAACATTCTGATGAATCGTATCCTGCAAATTGCGATAGTTGAATGGTTCTATCTCCACATACTTCAGTTCATCGAGTACCTTCTTGTTGGCATACGCCGTCACCATCATTGGCGAGAACTCCGTATGAGCCAGATAGTACGACTTGCTTGTAGAAATCTTACCACGGAATCTGATCGGTATTTTCTTCGAAGCACCATAGGTGAAGTAGAAGTCCAACTTCTCCGGCTTCACCGACAAGAGTTTGCTGGAGCCATAGAGCTGCGACTGCACCTGCTTGATGATGTCGGCAGCCGGGATGGCACCATGCCCTTGGTCTTCGTTGGCATAAGTGGCGAACTTGAAGGTAAGTGGTCGGAACCAATGCCCATACTTATAGGTGACGAGCGTGAATCCCTTGTCTCTCACGGTAACTTTCACCGTGTCGGCAGGTTCATCCGTCATCACGGCATTCCTTGGCATTCCGACTAAGCGCACAGGTACCTTTAGCTCTTCCTCGTAGGTCTCATTGAGTGCCATCATCAACCAGAAGGCACCGCTGAGCAAGAGAAAGAACAAAAAAATCAGAAACTCCTTGTTCAGCGAACTGAACAAAAAGTTTCCAACTACCTTGAATATTTGATTTTGCCTACGCATTTACCTGAGCAGTAGCATCAGCAAACACGTAGTTCTTAGCTACAGTGATTACCACACCACGAGCCACCTCTACATCTACAGTGTTCTGCTCCAAGTTGATGTGCTTCACGGTGCCATAAACGCCACCGCCAGTAACTACCTTAGAGCCTTCCTGCAAAGAGTTCTGGAATTTACGGATTTCCTTCTGCTTCTTCTGCTGAGGACGAATCATGAAAAACCACATGATAGCGAAGATTGCTACCATCATGATGAGGAAGCTCATGCTGCCACCACCTTGTGCTTGTGCTTGCAATAATAAGTTCATATTCTTTATATATATAATAATGTGTAATTAATTCTATTAATCTCTGTTGCTCCACTGAAGATTATCTTCTGTGCTCCTTGCGAGCAGGCAATTCCTTGAGAATGATGCCCTTGTCGATGAGGAAACGTCCGATATTGTCGAGCATTCCGTTGACGTAACCACCACTGCGGTGTGTGCTGTATGCCTTGGCAAGATCCACATACTCATTGATGGTAACAGTTGCTGGAATATTAGGGAAGTTGACCAACTCGGCGATGGCAATCTGCATGATGACCACGTCCATGTAAGCCAAGCGAGAGAAATCCCAGTTGCGAGAAGCATCGCTCATATATCTCTGATACTGCTCACCATTCAAGATGGTAGAACGGAAGAGCTTGCGAGCGAAGTCACGATCCTCAGCGTCCTTATACTCTGGCAACAACTCCTGGTTGGCCTTGTTGTCTGGGTCGAAACGCTTGATGGTCTTGAGTACGAAGGTATCTACGATGTCCTTGTCGTCATTCCAGTAGAGACTCTTCTCTTCGAGGAGTGCATCCAAGTCGTCATTATTCATCACAAACTGCTTGTAGAACTTGCGCCAAGCCTCACGGTCATCCTCATAGCTGTCAGCCTCTGCTGCCATATAGTCCAGGAAGACTTCACTGGAAGAGATGTTGGTGTAAAGCTTACGTACGAACTCGATGTCGTCGTCCCAAGATGAGTTTTTCTCGCTCACCCATTCAGCCAACATTTTGTTTTCCTCCAGTTGTACTGCGAAGCGATTGAAGGCAAACCTCTGTGAAGGAGCCTCTGTTCCCTCACGCTGAGCACGAGCCACCTCTAGGTCGTAACGCTTACGAGCCTCCTGGGTTACAGCCACGATGAGTTGCAACATGTAGTTGTACAAGTCGTACGCCTTTGAAAGACTAAACAACAACTCCTTCTCAGCATTATCCATGTTGTGATTGCCGTTTTGATAGTATGCATAGGTTAACTGCACAATCTTTCTTCTAATTAAATCCCTATTAATCATTCTCTAATAATTTAAAGGTT
>ERZ1026894.1179-NODE-1179-length-16173-cov-16.979774_pt1 | contig 16173 bp, 14 predicted proteins | sample MGYA00380177_ERZ1026894 | MGnify/ENA primary metagenome ERZ1026894 (study PRJEB33269, sample SAMEA4719813) | human gut metagenome | biome: human-associated habitat; feature: organic feature; material: feces | place: Cameroon | collected 2013-10 ... | reverse complement strand
TAGAAAAAGTGTACTTTTGCAATTGAATTAAAAAATAAACAATATGATGACAACATTCGTATCTTCAACAGCATGGTGGTGGCGTATCTCAAGATTTAAAAAGTCGTGAGACGATAAGCCGTGCGTGGATATGAATCCATGATATAACTTAGGCCTGCCGTACTTACGACAGGCCTTTTTTCATATTTTTACCTCAGGAATGGGGGATTGGGAATAGAAAATAAAAAAAATATAGGAGAATAAATTATGGAAATGAAGGACATTTTGAACAGAATGTTGAATCACGAGGAACTTTCCCGTGAGGAAACCAAGAATATCATCGTGGGTATCACCAAGAGTGAGTTCCCTGAGGAGCAAATTACTGCTTTGCTTACCGGTTTACAGATGAGAGGCGTTACCGTAGATGAACTGTTGGGTTTCCGTGATGGTATCTTGGCTACCGGCGTTCCTGCCATCTTAGATTGCGACCGATACATTGATGTGGTTGGTACAGGTGGCGACCGCAAGAATACTTTCAATATTTCTACTACCGCTTGCTTCGTCATTGCTGGTGCTGGTTATAAGGTTGCCAAGCATGGTAATTATGCGGCTACTTCTGTGAGCGGTGCTTCAAATGTCATCAAAAACCATGGAGTGCAGTTTACTGATGATTTGGATAAGTTGAACCGTTCTATCAATGAGGCTGGTATCGTCTATCTCCATGCCCAACTCTTTGCCAAGGCAATGAAGTTTGTAGGTCCTATCCGTAAGGCACTCCAATTCCCAACCGTATTCAATCTCCTCGGTCCACTGGTTAATCCCAGTCAGCCTAAATGTCAGTTGCTCGGTGTTGCCAACCTGGACCAGATGCGACTCTATAATCAGGTTTATCAGAAATTAGGTATTGACTATGGTATTGTAAATAGCATCGACGGTTACGATGAGATTTCCCTGACCAGTGATTTCAAGGTAACGACCAATCATTATGAGCGCATCTTCAAGCCACAGGATCTTGGTTTTGAAATTGCTAAACCTGAGGAAGTTAGAGGTGGTGCTACTGAGGAAGAGGCAAAGGAAATCTTTGATGCCGTACTTGAGAACCGTGCATTGCCTGCCCAGAAGAATATCGTACTTGCCAATGCCGCCTTCGGTATTCAGGTTATGGAGAAGGGAAAGAAGAGTATTGAGGAATGCGTGGAGATTGCACGAGAGAGCATCGATAGTGGCAAGGCACTCGCTACATTCAAGAATTTTGTAGAACTGAATAGTTAAAGGCTTTTTTAAAGGTAAAAAGGTAAAAAAGTAAAAAGGTAAAAAGAGCATTCTTGCTCTTAAAAGTAAAAAGGTAGGATATGGCTGATATTTTAGAAGAAATTGTCGCTCATAAGCGAATCGAGATAGAACAGCGCAAGCGCTTCATCCAACCTCGGCAGATGATTTCCCTGACGGAACAGAAGATGCAGACGGATGACGGACTGGTACCTGGAGGCAGCATGTGCAAGGCACTGATGGAGTCCTCTACGGGTATCATCGCTGAGTTTAAGAGAAAATCACCGTCCAAGGGATGGATCAAGGAGGAGGGTAAGGCAAGTATCATCCCGTTGGCTTATCAGGAGAATGGAGCTTCTGCTCTCAGCATCCTTACCGATATCGACTACTTCGGCGGTTATGATGAGTTTATACAGGAGGCTCGCCACGTGGGGGTTCATATACCTATATTATATAAGAACTTCGTTATCGAGGAATACCAACTCCTGCAGGCGAGATATTGCGGTGCTTCTGCCGTACTCCTGATAGCTGCCTGTCTGACGAAAGAGGAATGTAAGCGTCTTCTTGATATGGCGCACCAACTCGGAATGGAAGTACTCTTGGAGATGCACAACGACCGGGATTTTGAATATGCAGAACTCGAACCTGATATGTATGGCATCAACAATCGCAATCTCGGTACGTTTGTTACCGATGTGGAAAACAGTTTCCGCCTGGCAGAGCAGTTGCCGAAGGATGTGTGCAGAGTCAGCGAAAGCGGTATCTCCAATCCGGAAGTTGTCAAAAGGCTCCGTGAGGAAGGCGGTTTCCGTGGCTTCCTGATGGGAGAGCAGTTTATGAAACAGGCTGATCCGGGACAAGGACTTGCGGATTTTCTGAAACAACTGGAAATCAATGGTGAGTTCAGATGAAAATACTAACGAGAAAAAAGAAAGAGAAATGAATACAGATAAAATGTTGGTTAAGGTGTGTGGTATGCGTGATGCCGATAACATTCGCGAAGTATCCCAACTCGGGGTTGATATGATAGGATTCATCTTCTATCCGAAGTCACCGCGGTTTGTGCAGATGATCAGCAGCAAGGCTGGCATTATACCAGACTACTCGGAAGAGCGTATCGAACTTGCGATGGCGCGTAAGACTGCTGAGACTCAAAAGCAGCCGGCAAGGGTGGGAGTCTTTGTGGATGATATGCCCCAGAACATCGTGACACGTGTCTATAATTACCGTCTCGACTACATCCAGTTGCATGGTAATGAACCTCGTGAAACCATCGAGAATCTCCGTGCTACCATCGATCCCGACATCAAACCCAATATCAGGATCATCAAGGCTATCAGCGTAAGCTCAGCCGAGGATATCCTGAAATATAAGGAGTATGCAGGCGCTGTTGACCTCTTCCTTTTCGACACCAAATGTAAGACGGTCGGTGGAAGTGGTGAGCAGTTTGATTGGCAAGTTCTGCAGCAGTACGATGGCGAGACCCCATTCCTCCTGAGTGGCGGTATCGGACCGGAAGATGTAGAACGGCTGAAAGCCTTCCAGCACCCGAAGTGTATCGGTATCGATTTGAATTCGAAATTTGAAATCGAACCTGCTCTGAAAGATGTAGAGAAACTCAGAAAATTCCTTTTAAAAGTAAAAAGGTAAAAAAGTAAAAAGGTAAAAAGAGCATTCTTGCTCTTAATGGTAAAAAAGTAAAAAAACAAAAAATGAATAAGATAAATGCATTATTTGCAAACAATAAAGACCGCAAGCTTTTGAGCTTGTATTTCTGTGCCGGTTGTCCAACCTTCGAGGGCACAGGTGCTGTCATCAAATCCATGGAACGCCATGGTATCGATATGATTGAGGTGGGCATTCCTTTCAGTGACCCTTTGGCTGACGGACCAGTCATCCAGAGTGCAGGTACCAAAGCCTTGAAGAACGGAATGACCGTGAAGGCGCTCTTCGGTCAGCTCAAGGCCATCAAGGATGAAGTGCAATTGCCATTGGTTCTGATGGGTTATCTCAACCCTATCATGCACTATGGCATCGAGGCTTTCTTCCAGAGTTGTGTGGAGAGCGGTGTGAGTGGTACCATCATTCCAGACCTTCCTTTCGATGACTATCTGAAAGTGGTGAAGCCGATAGCCGACAAGTATGATATCCGTGTCATCATGATGATTACACCGGAGACCAGCGAGGAGCGTATCCGATTCATCGATGAGCATACCGATGGTTTCATCTATATGGTCAGTTCTGCCAGCATCACAGGAGCACAGAGTAGTTTTGGTGATGCCAAACTCGCTTATTTCAATCATATCAACAGTATGAATCTCCGCAACCCTCGTATGATTGGTTTCGGAATCAGTAACAAGCAGACTCTGACCAGTGCACAGGACAATGCAGCCGGTGCTATCATTGGAAGTAAATTCGTGACATTACTCAATGAAGTGGGTGATCCGGATAAGGCGCTCGACCTGCTTTTCGAGGCACTCAAGAATTAAGTGAAGAGTGAAGAACGAAGAGTGAAGAATTCATTAGTTTCGTTTGTGACTCAAGGGCGAAAGCCTAATTTTACATTTTACATTTTACATTTGTCATTTGTCATTTAACATTTGTCATTTGTCATTTAATATTAGATTGCGATGTATCAAGTTGACGATAAAGGATTTTTTGGAAAATTCGGTGGCGCATACGTGCCAGAGATATTATATAAATGTGTGACAGAACTCCAGGAGGCTTACAAGCCTATCATCGAGAGTGAGGAATTCAAGAAAGAGTATTACGCTCTGCTGAAAGATTATGTGGGTCGTCCTTCACCTCTCTATTATGCCAAGCGCATGAGTGAGAAGTACGGATGCCAGCTCTATCTGAAGCGTGAAGACCTGAACCATACTGGTGCTCATAAAATCAATAATACCATCGGTCAGATTCTGATGGCAAAGAAGATGGGCAAGACCCGTATCATTGCCGAGACTGGTGCTGGTCAGCATGGTGTGGCTACAGCTACGGTCTGCGCTCTGATGGATATGAAGTGCGAAATCTTCATGGGTGCTACCGACGTTGAGCGTCAGCATACCAATGTGGAACGTATGAAGATGTTGGGTGCTAAGGTTAATCCTGTAAGAACGGGTAATATGACCTTGAGCGATGCCTGTTCAGAAGCTATCCGCGACTGGTGCTGTCATCCTCAGGATACTTTCTATATTGTGGGCAGTACAATGGGACCACATCCTTACCCAGATATCGTGGCAAAGATGCAGAGCGTGATTTCAGAGGAACTGAAATGGCAGTTGGAAGAGAAGATTGGCCGTGACTATCCTGACTATCTTATCGCTTGTGTGGGTGGCGGAAGCAATGCTGCGGGTACCATCTATCACTACATCGATGACGAGCGTGTGCAGATTTACTTGGCTGAGGCTGCCGGTCATGGTATCGATACCAACTATACGGCTGCTACCATGCACTGCGGTACAGAAGGTATCATTCATGGTGCACGTACCCTCGTGATGCAGACCGAAGACGGACAGATAGAAGAAGCCTTCACCATCAGTGCCGGTTTGGATTATCCAGGCATCGGACCAATGCATGCCGACTTGGCTACCCGTGGTCGCAGTCATGTGCTTGCCATCAAAGATGATGAGGCTATCTATGCAGGATATGAATTGACCCGTATGGAGGGTATTATCCCTGCTATCGAGAGTGCCCATGCTGTGGCTGCCTTGAAGAAGATGAAATTCAAGAAGGACGATGTCGTTGTGCTCACAGTTTCTGGACGTGGTGACAAGGACGTGGAGACCTACTTGAGTCATAAGGAAATGGCAAAAGAATACGGAGATTTTTAAAATTAGAGGCTTTAAGCTTCATCATCAAGCGAAGCCTGCTTCATGTGGCTTTGAAATAGGCTTCGATGGTCATTGAAGCCTACTTCATGAGACAATGCAATAGGCTTCATTTTTTATAGTATAAAATATGAGTAGATTCAATTATACAACAAAGACTCGCAAGATTCTCGCCGACCTCTATACACCGGTGGGAGTCTATATGCGACTTCGTGACATATATCCCCAGTCTGCCTTGATGGAGAGTTCCGACTACCATGGCTCGGAGAACTCTCGTTCTTTCATCGGCGTGCATCCGATGGCAAGCATCGCTGTGGGACATGGTATCGTGACAGCCACTTATCCTGATGGAAAGGTGGAAAAACAGGAACTTCCTGCCTTCGGTGAGGGAAAAGGAGAGGAGTGCAAACTCGCCATCTCCAAGGCAATCAATGACTTTGTCAAGTCTTTCCATGTGGAGGGAGAGGGCAAGGACTTCTGTGGACTCTATGGTTTCACCACCTTCAATGCCGTACGCTACTTTGAGAATATCCCAGTAAAGGATACGACGATGGAGAAGAATGATGCGCCGGATATCTATTATATCATGTATAAGGACATCATCGTTTTCGATCATTACAACAATACGATGGAACTGATTGCGCTGAGTGATGCAGATGGTTCTGCTGGTGAGGCTGAACTGGACGCGCTCCTGAAGGCTATCAACAAGGCAAATGTAAAACCATACGATTTCCATCCTGTGGGAGAAACGACTTCTACGCTTACTGATGAGCAGCATAAGGAGAATGTAAGAAAGTGCATCCAGCACTGTTTGCGTGGTGATGTCTTCCAGATTGTGGTCAGTCGCCGTTTCGTCCAGAAGTATGAGGGTGATGATTTCAAACTCTACCGTGCGCTTCGCAGTATCAATCCATCACCATACCTCTTCTATTTTGATTTCGGCGGATACCGTATTTTCGGTTCTTCTCCAGAAACTCACAACCGTATCGTAGGCAACAAGGCATTCATAGATCCTATTGCCGGTACTACTAAGCGTACAGGCGATATCGAACAGGACCGCAAGGCTGCTGAGTTCCTGCGCAATGATCCGAAAGAGAATGCAGAGCATGTGATGTTGGTGGATCTGGCCCGCAATGACCTGAGTCGCAACTGTCATGGTGTGAAGGTAGATTTCTATAAGGATATGCAGTTCTACAGTCATGTCATCCATCTCGTAAGTCGTGTAAGTGGTACGCTTGATAAGGATGCTGATCATATCAAGGAGTTTATCGATACCTTCCCAGCAGGTACGCTGAGTGGTGCTCCTAAGGTTCGTGCCATGCAGATTATTTCAGAGTTAGAGCCTCACAACCGAGGTGCTTATGGCGGTTGCATCGGATTCATCGGACTGAATGGTGACCTCAATCAGGCCATCGTTATCCGTACCTTTATCAGTCGTAATGGCGAGCTCTGGTTCCAGGCAGGTAGTGGTGTCGTAGCCAAGAGCAATGACCAGTATGAGTTGGAAGAGTGCAATAATAAGTTGGGTGCACTTACCAAGGCTATCCATATTGCAGAGCAGTTGTAAACACATTTTAAATGACAAGAAATGAAAGTAGTAATCATAGATAATTACGATTCCTTCACCTATAATCTGGCTCACCTGGTAAAGGAGCTTGGTGCAGAGGTGACGGTATTCCGCAACGACCAGTTCCAATTGCGCGAACTGGACCGTTTTGATAAGATCATCCTGAGTCCGGGACCTGGTATTCCTTCAGAGGCAGGTCTTCTGATGGATGTCATCAAGACTTATGCTGGCAGAAAACCAATGTTGGGTGTCTGTCTGGGTCATCAGGCGATAGGTGAGGCTTTTGGTGCCAAACTTACCAATCTCTCTGAAGTATATCATGGAGTTGCTACTCCTTGTACTCAGTTTGGCAATGATCCTATTTTTGCTGGTATGTCTAAGCGTATAGAGATAGGTCGTTATCATTCATGGGTAGTGGATAGAACCAATTTCCCAGAGTGTCTTGATGTGACAGCAGTGAGCGATGACGGTTGCATCATGGGTTTGAAGCACAAGCATTATGATATCCATGGTATTCAGTTCCATCCGGAAAGTGTACTGACTCCAGAGGGCAAGACGATTATCAAGAATTGGCTTGCCTTCGACGGTGAAGATTTTGATAAGAGTTGGGCATAGTGGATATAAAACCCCGAACAGAATTTTCCGGGATATAGGAAGATGAAAGTCCTGAAAAGAAAAACAGCATATCAACCATCAATGGAAGATATGCTGTTTTTCTATTTTTATTTATTCTTCTTATTTTATTTCTTTTATTTCAATCCATCAGCATCGCCGGTAGTCTTCAAGCCGTTGCTCTTTTCTCTTGGCGTGATATTGACATTCTTCACGATAGTGTTTTCAATGACATCCTTATTGAAAGCCATTTTCTTATCCGTAGATTGGATATTCTCGAAGGTGAAATCCACCAGACGATACTTGTCGCTGGTGCCCACATCAAAGAAGTTGTCGCAATCCATCTGGATGTTCTTGATGGTGATATTGTTGCACTGACTGAGTGGCATATCCTTGCGGTCGCCTGGTTTGAAGAACTGAGTCCAAGGGCGGACAACCAAGAAACTGCCTGTGGTGCCTGTGATATTATCTACCGTCACATACTCATAGTGCTGAGGAGTGTCAGGGCGCATCTTCAACCAGAGTACGCGCTGTGCATTGCCCACCTTGATGTTTCGCAACACGATGTTGCGGTCTTTCACGCTCTCGCTGCCTAAGGTCAGGCAGCCATGCACTCTGCCGTAGTTACAGTTCTGGATGAGCACATTATAGACCGGTCCGTTTTCAGGTGCCTTGTCTGCCCAGGTTCCCTTACCGCCCTTGATGGCAATGGCATCATCATTTACGCTCATGAAGCAGCCTTCCACTAATACGTCGTGGCATACGTCGATATCGATAGCATCACTACTTGGTGCACGCATACCACTGGTAGGGGCGAAGATGGTGCATCCCAAGAAGCGGACATGGTCGCAACGATAGATGTGGTTGGTCCAGAAAGGACTGTTCTGGATGTGGACATCCTGTATGGTCACATGGCTCGAATTGCTGATATATACGAGGCGTGGACGCTGTGCATCCTTGTTGGTACACTGACGGTTCCAGGTACGACGTATCCAGAATTCCTCCCAGTAGTGATAGCCGTTACCATCGATGGTTCCGTTGCCTGCAATGGTAAAACCATCACACTTATCAGCATTGATGAAGGCAGAGAAATACTTGCAGGTTTCCCCCTCGATACGGGTTTCCAAGACAGGGAAGTTGGCAATGCGGTCACTACCTTTCAGTTTACTACCCTCTTCGAGATAGAGATGGGTTTTCGGACGGAAGAATAGGGCACCGCTCTGATAGGTACCGGCAGGAACGACGATGACACCACCGCCATCCTTGGCAGCCTGGTCGATGATAGCCTGTATAGCCTGAGTCTGAATCAGGGTACTGTCGTTTTTGACACCATAATCGGTTATCACGTATTTCTTGCCAAGGGTATCTACATTCACCTTCTGTGCATTGGAGAACCAGGCATCCATCTTCGTACCGTCTGGCCAGAGTTCAGTCTGTGCCTTTTTCGCTTTCTTCAGTTTCTTGGCCGCATTGGTGCTTAATGGCGCAAAAGCCACCAAGCAAGCCATCAGCCAGATATATTTTCTCATAACTTTTTTACTTTTTTACCTTTTTACTTTTAAAAGCTTGTAATACTCTGCCGCACCGAGCAGAAGGCAACCTGTGCCGTAATCTTCGAAGTCTGGAACAGAAGTGAAGGTGACAGGCTGACCGGCAGCAGGATCCTTACCTGTGCCCTGGTTGTATCCAATGAAACCATCCTCGTGAACCGATGCAGCCAATGCCTTCCATGCTTTATCCATTGCTTTCTGATAGGTAGCTCTTGGCAGGATGCCCTGCTGCACACCCCATGCCATGCCATAAAGGAAGAGACCTGTACCAGTCATTTCAGGACCACCATAGTTGGCAGGACAAACGAGGCTAACGTTCCAATATCCATCCTCACGCTGGCACTTCAATATCGCCTTACTCATAGAGATAAAGTCTTTCTTCAGGTACTGGTAGTTCTTATCAGTTTTTGGCAAGGTTTGCATCACACGTACCAATGCAGCATATACCCAACCGTTTCCGCGGCTCCAGTAGCAATTGCTGCCATCTTTCTCCTTGTAAGGTGGCACATAGTCTTTGTCTCTCCACCAGAGTCCCTCTTTTTTATTGAAAAGACCACCAGCCAAGGTATCACGACTCCACTTGTAGGAGTTCATCGCATAGTCGAGATATTTCTTCTCGCCGGTCAACTTAGCATATTTGGCATAGACAGGCATAGCCATCTGTATCGCATCAATCCATGTCCAGTATGAAACGCGGTTGGTGCTCATCTGATGGTCGAGGTTCTCCTTTACCTTACTCAGATCCTTTTTGCCGCCAGTCTGGATATAGCGGTCGATATAGGTTTGCTGGCAGCACTGGTTGTCGGCATCGGTATCATTCACGCTGCCACGGGCTGTCCACTTGTGATAGTCTGCCCAGCGATCGGTATAGTCGAGGTATCGCTGCTGAGGGTCTATCTCGTAGAGTGCCATCAATCCTTCGTAATATACGGCACGGGTCCAAAGGTTGCTCGTGCGTACCTTCTTGACATAGGTGTCGAGGGTTGGGTCACTGTACTTCGTCATGAAATAGTTGTTGGTGCGCTGTGATACTTCCAGGATTTCCTTCTTTAGAGATTCCTTGTCAGATGCAGCTTTCACTGTTGCAACTTTCACGGCTGCATTCTGGGCAGACACAGAGGTCATGCCCATCAGAATGCAGAGGCTTGTCAGGATTAGTTTCTTCATTTGTACTCTTTGCTTGATTATGTTCTTATTTTAAATTTGCTTATTTCTTATTGAATTTCCAAAACTTGCGAAATGAAACTAATTAGAGTTGGTCTTTCAATTCCACGAGTTTTACCGAACTGTTGAGTCCGCTTGCTACAGGAGTCCATTTCTCGTAAGTGGTCTTCTTGTAGTCGATATCCACCACGTTGATTTCCTTCATCTTGCGCCATTTCACACCCTGTCGGTCGAGTTCTGCTATGCGGTTGGCAGGCAGGTTGGTTACCTCGATGCGGATAGTATTCTTGCCCTTGTTCAGTGCGTCTTTGCAGTTGAGGATATATGGTACCGCCCATGCGCAGCCCACATATTTATTATTGATATAGACGCGTGCACTTTCACGGACATCACCTAAGTCGATAGCCCACTGTTTCTGTGCATCATCCTTCGACAGTTTGAAGGTGGTTTCATAAACACCTGTTCCCATCATCACCTTAGCCTTTTCGCTGAGATTTTCCCAACTCTTCAAGCCCTTGAGGTTGAAGGTCTCGCCCACCTTAGGAGCCTCCTCTGTGAATGACAGTTTCCAGCTATTGGCGGTCAGGTCGATGGTCTTGCTGTCCGAAGCCGCAAACTTCTCCTTTTCGCTTACCTTCACCTTGGAACCGAGTTTCCATTCGCTTACAGGCTTATCCGAGGTGATGAGAATGCGGCTCTCGCCACTCTTCAGGTTCACTTCGATGCCCTTATCGCCGATAGTGGCCTTGTGATATTTGCCCGTCATAGGGTTATACCAGATACCGTTCTTCTCGTTTACAGCCAGTGCTACGGTAGAAGTGATATCCTTGCCGGTGAGGTTGGCGATGAAGTAATGATGACCGATGCTGTTGTTGCGGCGGATCAGCTTCAAGCCCAGGTTCTTTCTCATCATTTCCGGTTTTGCAGCTTGTTCCATCGCCTTGATGTTGTCGCCCTTGATAATCTTGGCTCCTTGCGCCTTCAAGTCGGAGATATGCTGGATTACATCGCTTGGCATGATATTGTTGCCTGGGATGATGATGCCCTTGTAGCGGGTACCAGCAGCAGTTTCGATCATACCATCTTTAAAGGTACAGGTGCGCAGGTATTTGTCGCTGATGTAGTCACAGTCGAAACCAGCCTTGTCGATGTCGAGAATCACCTTGATAAATTCCGGTGCTTTCTTCGCCATGGAGTGGATGTCGAACTGCATCAACCAGTTCTTGGTATCCTTGCGCCACATATCTCTTACTGGCAGATAGACCAGAAAGTCGTTGTCAGGCTGTCCCCACTGCAGATAGGTCTGGCAGTTGGTGATGTACTTCATCAGTTCCGGTGCATCGCGCCAGATACTGTTGGTCGGACTCATATCCACCGATGCATAAAACTTCCATCCTGGCCATGGGTCGTTTTTAGGCGAGTAGGCTGTACCATGGAAGAACATGTGGTTCACACCTGCGCAGAACATGAGGTCCATATCTGGTTTCATCTGGCTCAGGGATGTGCGGAAGTGCTCGGTGAGCCAGGTAAAGGTCTCGCTGGAGGTATATTTCTTGCCTGTGATATGGGCGGCAGATGGTGCATACTTGAGCATGCTGAGGTCGCTGAAATTAGGACGGGTCTTTCCCGGATCCTTGCGTAAGCCCTTGATGCCGAAATCAGTAAGACCGAATCCTTCTATCTCAGGGATATTTACGGCGGCATAACAGTCGATGAGGTTGGCTGGTGAACCATGAGCTTGATTGCGGGTGATGGCACCACGCTTGTTTGCCCACTTGGTCCACTGTTCGGTGAAGTTATGGAGCAGCATATCGCCTAATGTTTCACGGTAATCGCTTACCACCACGGCATCACCATCAAGGAATTCAGGGAACTTGTCCTGCAGTTTATATCCGTGCATCTTCTCAAATTCTGTCAGCAGGTTAGGAGTCCAGTTGGCTCCATATACCTCATAACTATCATTGAAGAAGGTATGTGGATAAGGAGTCTTGTTGGCAACGAAGGCACTATCGATATGTGCCAGATAATTAGCCACGGCAGTGGAGTCAAAGTGGTCGATGACGTATCCTTCTCCGCCCGGTGCAGCACGTTTCACCTTCTGTCGGGTGCGGCTTTCGTAGAGAGCGATGACACGCTTTTTCCTGTTCTGTCCCTCAACTGGATATGCCTTGATGAGTTTCAGCTTGGCAAAGTCACGCTCTTTCTGAGGAACATTGAATTCAATCTCCATCAATTTCTGTTTCACGTCAACGATCGTATCCACGAATACAGCCTTGCAGGCAGCTTCATTGATAGGAACCCAAGGACCACCAAAAGGCCAGCCGGTACCAGTAGCCATGTCGGTTTCAATACCTACCTTCTTATTTTCTTCTTCTACGAATTTGAGCATCTCCATCCATTTCGGAGAGAGATACGGAATGTCATTCTTGTCATTTTCCTGCACACCATAGAGTGGCGTGATTTCTACGGCTCCAATGCCTGTCTTGGCATATTCGTCGAGGTTCCACTTTAGGTTCTCTTTATCTACAGCAGATCCCATCCACCACCATCTTACACCAGGTTTGGCTTCCTGAGTAGGGGTAGGGAGCGACAGTGCACCAGAATGCGACTGAGCCTGACTGCCGAGAGATGCCAGCAGAGCCAATGCAAAGGAAAATCCGACAAATTGCGTTTTTAGTATCTTGTCCATATTGTTGTTGGTTTTTAAGTTATTCAACTGAAAAGCTGTTTTTCGGTGCCCTTTCTAATTGCCGAGTGCAGCTTATCTTCTGCAAAGATAGGAAAAAAAACAATACGAGCAAGGTTATTATTCCTAAAAAAACAAAATAGTCCAAATATGTAAGATGATAGGTCAAAAAATAGGGGAAAGCTGCTCTCCTGAGTGCTTCCCCCGCTTTAGAACGTATATGAATTTAGTATTTTTCCCAAGCTTCCCAAACATTAGTACTGTGTAGTTTGGCTGGTGACTGGCTGTCGCCATTACCGCCACCTTCTATTGTTCCACCATCACCCAGACCAGAGTCTGGTGCTTCTGGTTTTACGCTACCACTTGAAAGCGTCAAGAGAAAACTTTCGGTCTTGATTGCTACACCTGTTGTTTCGGGTGTCATATATATCTTTTTCATCTTCTTACTACTTTTTAATACATTTTCATCTTCATAAAACTCATTATTTTACGATGAACTTCTTGCCGTTCTTTACGTAAATTCCTTGAGGGAGGATAGCTGGGTTGGTACCCATGAACTGTCCGTTGATATTGTAGATGCCCTTGTTGGCAGAACTGTTGGCTGCATCTTGATCCATGTAGTCCTTGATGGCTTCAATGCCAGTCGTGTTGTTGTCAAAATCATTGTCAGTACTGTCGAATGCGATGCTCAACTTGGCATTGCTGGTGCTAACTGGCTGGAAGAATGCTTTCAGGCCACTGATTTCCTTGTCAGCGGTGATGTAGTACAGTTTGCCATCATTGCTACCCAAGAAGTGGCTGTTGACAGGCATGGTAGTACGAGCGTATGTTCCTACGAAATCAAACAAATTGTTATAATCTGCTATGGTCAATGCCTTTTCTGCATCGATGGTTACCCCCTTGATGGTATAAGTATCGTTTTCGTTTACCCGAGAAGGTTTGATGAGACATGGCTTGCCGGCTGTAATCAACTGGTAGTAGTGCATGCCAAAAGACGCTACAGTTTTCTTTCCGCTTTCATCAACCTTCTTGAATTCAGCAATGCGAGTATCCTCTCCGAACGCACTTCTTACCTGCTGCTCAGTCATGCTGAATGGCAGACAGATGGCATTCCATACGTTTGCCTTGAGTGGCTTAGTAAGGGTTACTGTAGCATTGTTTTTTGCCTCATAAGTATAGCCGTCAGCCTGTGAGATGCTAACATTAGTTTCTTCAGTACTTGAAGCGCCAAATGTGAATCCGTAGAATCCGAGCATCGCATTGTTCTGGAATAAAACGTAGGTTTTGCCTGCCTGTACTTCGAAACCATAGCGGCATGCTGCCAACTTGTCGATGATGTATGAAGCATCAGTGCCTTCGGTGAACTTTGCATCGTTGCCTGCCTTGTAATCTATTGACTTTTGTGGCTTACCTGTCTCATCCACGAGGAAGAGAGGACTGTTGGCTGCCTGTCTTACATATACGTTGAGTGTACCATCCTTGGCAGGTTCGAACTTATAGTAAGTACCGCGGCATGGGATATTTGCTACGCTTGGAACTGCAGATGTGGTTGGGGTGTAAATATTGCCATATTGATCGGTAGGAACCTGTCCGCAACCCGCAGTGAACTTTGCGTATCCGTCGAGTGTAAACAATTGCTCAGTAGTTGCACTTTCAGCTTTTACGTCCTCCCATTTATCTGTTTTCTCATTGTCATTGATAGTATATTTGGTATTCTTGGTACCATTATCATTGAATCCCCAAGTTTTGTTGGCTTCATCCCAGGTTGCTGCTTTTACAGCGTTAGGATGATTGGTCCATCCACCATACATGAATGTGATGTCCTCTACACCAGAAGGAGCATTTCTATCAGCATTTTCCATATCCTTAGGACTTTTCCCAGATTCAATCTGTCTGTGAACAACAGGCGTCCAAGGGGTGAAGCGCTGTGAATCATCTACTTTGAAGGTAAAGCCGCCGAGGGCGAATTCCTCCGCAGAAGACATCCAGATACAATATTCATCGCCAGCTTCAGCATCAAATTCTATTTCCATAGGGTGGTCTCCACCAACGGCTCTTATCTTAAAATATTTGTTGTCATCTGATTCCAGTGGTTCAATCTTAGTTTCTGTTGTTGTTGCTGTAACATTAATGCTTGAAGGGGTAATACCTCTTCTGGTAGTATAATTCTTGCCTTTTTTAATAACAGTAACGGTTTCATTCGTTGCTTTCTCCACGTAAAGATACTTTTGATTTATTTCGTCGGGTTTTGTTGGATCAAATTTGTATTTTACATTAAATGCAAGTTTGATCTTACCTTTTGTGTGGAACAAAAAGTGAAAATAGTTACCTGTGTTTGGCAAAGCGATACAAGCCGACTTATCTTTAGTATCTACGGCGTCATAAAAACCGGCATCTGTTTGTTTCTTTGGATTTTCATCTTGCCTAATTCCCATATTTCCGCCAGAACTGAGATAATATTTACCACTAATCTCATCGTTTTTCCAAACCTCATCAGCACCAATGAACAAAGAGATATTTGCACTGGCATAATATTGGTACTCTGTACTCTGACCAGGAATTCTTGTGTTGCTGGTAATCTCAAAAGTTTCAGTACCAGCAGAGTAGCTACTTATGCTACCCTGTGCATAAGTCTTGCTTTCCCAAATAGTCAGGAAAATCAAGCATGCTAAAATGCGTGAAGTAAATAATCTTTTCATCTTTTCTTAGAAATTTAAATTTTATGTATAGTGTTATAGTTTGTGTCGATTTGGAGCAGTATCATTTGCAATTTGTGTTGCAGTATGAATTACTGTTGATTCATCTTTTATCCGACTGCAAAACTATAAATAATTGATGAAAAGCACATGAAATCTGTCGATTTTCTTTCGAAAAACTACGAAAACGTTTGCAGAATATTACAAATCGGTTACAAATATTAACTGTCATGTCGGTAAAAGCTTCGTATCACAATTAAGTAAAGACAATATGGAGTTCAAGAAAGCCTACGGTAAATAATGTAAAATACTTTCTTGGTGTCGTATGGGTGACAAAGGTGACGCAGAATACAGAAAACTCGTGTCACAGGTGTCACCCCATAAACTGGCTCCAATAAAGGGCTCAGCAGAAAACGGTGACAGGTGACACTTTTGAAGAGTATATTTATATGACTTACCGCGCGAAAATATATAAAAGATTGATAATCAAAGGGAGACATCCAATTGGAGGGTAGTGTCTCCAATGCATAAAATAAAAGTTGAAAAATAGGTGTCACCGTCACTTTTTGGTAATTTTGTAAACTTATTTGTTTTCGAATTAATTGCTCAAAGATATTCTGTGACTTGTTTACTGGTTACAAATGACTTGTTTACTGGTTACAAATGACTTGTTTGCGACCCTTAAATGACTTGTTTACGACCTCTAAATGACTTGTTTACGACCTCTAAGTGACTTGTTTGCGACCCTTAAATGACTTGTTTCGATATAGCAAATAACTTGTTTGTGTATTCTTAAAGACCGAATAATGTAGATGATTTTTAT
>ERZ1026894.1175-NODE-1175-length-16199-cov-13.795404_pt1 | contig 16199 bp, 10 predicted proteins | sample MGYA00380177_ERZ1026894 | MGnify/ENA primary metagenome ERZ1026894 (study PRJEB33269, sample SAMEA4719813) | human gut metagenome | biome: human-associated habitat; feature: organic feature; material: feces | place: Cameroon | collected 2013-10 ... | reverse complement strand
AACCCGCGACCCCCAGCTTGGAAGGCTAGTGCTCTATCAACTGAGCTATTTCCGCGTGAGTCGTTTCCGACCGAGTGGGTGGTGATGGATTCGAACCACCGAAGGCAAGAGCCAGCAGATTTACAGTCTGCCCCATTTGGCCACTCTGGTAACCACCCTTTGTTTTACCCCTTTCGGGTGAGCCTCTTGTCGGATTCGAACCAACGACCCCGAGATTACAAATCACGTGCTCTGGCCAACTGAGCTAAAGAGGCAAATCCTGCAGCCGCGTTGCGACTTGTCGAAGGACCTGTTGTAAAACGGCTGCAAAGATACTACTTATTTTTTAATCTCCAAAACTTTTCGAGGAAAATTTTAGTGATTTCTTAATTTTTCCTTGAATTTCCCTAGTTGAACCTTAAGCGCATCCACACACTGGTCGACTCCTTCCTCAAAAGTGTCGCATGTCTTCTCGACGAAGATGGGGCTACCACCCGGCACTGTGACCGTGATGCTTGTAACCTTGTTCAATGCTGTGGCTGGCTTGGCAACCTTCAATTGCACCTCTACTTTCTGAATGTCTTCAAATGATTTTTCCAACTTAGCGGTCTTCTTCTCTACGAAGGCCTGCAACTTCTCGGTAGCGTCGAAGTGAATCGACTGAATCCTAATTTCCATAGTTACCTCCTATTATTAAAAGGTTAAACTCAAGCCCTGGGGTGGGCCTCATGATATATTCGCTTGAGCTGTTCGAAAGTGGTGTGCGTGTATATCTCCGTTGTGGAGGCACTCGCATGGCCCAAAAGCCTTCTGACACTCTCAATGCCAGCTCCATGGTTCAGCATGGCCGTAGCGAAGGTGTGCCTAAGCACGTGAGGCGACCTTTTCTTGGCGGTGGACACCGCGGCCAACCTCATCCTCACTATTTTTCTCACTTGCTGGGGCGTGAGCTTGCAACCGTTATGGCTGACGAAGAACGCGTCGGAACATCGTTCCTCCAAGCGATCCCGCTCACAAGCATAGCGCTGCAGGCACTTGGCCAACTCGTCCCCGAAGGGAACCACGCGTTGCTTGTTGCCCTTTCCCGTCACTTTCAGTTGGCGGTTTGGCAAGTCGATGGCGGCGTCGGTGAGTCCTATGAGCTCCGACAGGCGTATGCCCGTCTGATAGAACGTCATAATGATGGTACGGTCGAGCACTCCCTGATAGCCTGTTCCCCACTCGATGTCATCGAGCAATCGGTCCATTTCGTCCTCCCTCATGAATTGCGGAAGGGCTTTCTTTTCCTTGGGGCATTCCACCTGGTGGGCCGGGTCGCGTTCTACGAGCTGGTGCGCAAGCGCAAAGCGGTAGAAGGAGCGAAGCGCCGACAGTCTCCTGTGGACACTGGTGGCACTGTTTCCCTTGTCGACCATGCTCTCCATCCAATCGCGGATCACGTCCGTGTCCACATTTTGCCAAGAGAGCTGACCATCCAAGTTCTTGAAAAACTGCTCAAAGGCCCGTAAGTCTTCTGCGTATGCCGCCACCGTGAGCGGTGAGCGGTTTTGCTCATATTGCAGATAGTTCAAGAACTTTTCGATCATCCTACGCCACTTGAATTCTACATAAGTAGGTTTTCGGCAACGAATATACGGAAATTATTTGGAACTACCAAATTTTCCGAGGAAAATTTTTATTGCTCCTCGTCGCGCAGATGCTGCACGTAAATGGCGTGCTCCATCTTCAAGCGCTTCTTGACTGACGGCTTGTCAAACTGCTGACGAGCGCGAAGCTCCTTCACCACACCAGTCTTTTCGAATTTTCTCTTGAATTTCTTCAGCGCTCTTTCGATGTTCTCGCCATCCTTTACAGGTACAATAATCATGTTGTTTTGGTTTTAAAATTTTAATGTTAAACTTACGCAAAAGGGCATGATGCCACAATTTGCGGGTGCAAAATTACATCATATTTTCCGAATACACAAATTTTTCGATTGTTTTGTGCAATGCGTTCGCAAACAGGCGCTTTCAAGATGGATAAGAGCTCGCCTTTCACCCCTAATTTCTCCGCGCGGCAAAGGTCAATCGCTTTTCTGTCGACCATTCGTTCTTCTCCTTATGGGTTCTCACCTACCTGCCGTGCCAAGCCGCACAACTCGCATCGTCGCTCCACAAAAAAATCCGCCGCCCCAGGTGCCACAACTGCCTCGGCAAGGAGACTTGGCGCATGGGATGGCGGACAGCCAACTGTGTTGCGTAGGGATTAGATAGGCATGGTGGCTTTACGCAACCACTCCTTGTCACCCTCATCGTCGAGATGGGGTGCGAGCACGTCGTACACATGCTGGTGGTATTCGTTCAACCAAGCCACTTCCTCGGGGAGCAACTCTTCCTTGACGACTGGCGTCGTGTCGATGGGGCACAGGGTGAGCGACTCAAACTGCAGGAACTTACCAAACTCGGTGTCCTTGTAATGGCTGATAAGCAACGTGTTCTCTATGCGCACTCCAAACTGGCCTGCCAAATAGATGCCGGGCTCGTCGGTTACGGTCATATTCTCAAGGAAAGGCGCCGGCACCCATTCCAACCGGAATTGGTGAGGGCCCTCATGCACGCTGAGGTACGATCCCACTCCATGGCCGGTGCCATGCAAATAGTTGAGTCCTTCGCGCCACATGGCCTCGCGGGCCAGAATATCCATCTGCGTACCACTGGCTCCCGAGGGGAACTTGCAAATCTCCAACTGAATATGGCCTTTCAGCACAAGCGTGTAGATATGCTTCTCGTAATCGCTGACCGGACCCAGCGCGATGGTGCGTGTAATGTCGGTCGTTCCGTCCTGGTACTGCGCACCGCTATCGAGCAACAACAATCCATGCGGTTCCAACGGGATGTCGGTCTCGGGCGTGGCCTCATAGTGCACAATGGCTCCATGGGCACCATATCCGGCGATTGTGTCGAAACTGATGTCGCGGAACAAGGGTTGCTCAGCTCTCAGACTGGTGAGTTTCTTGTCAATGGATATCTCTGTCTGGCCGCCAGCCTCCACGGCGGGCTTCAGCCAACGCAGGAACTTCACCAAGGCGATGCCATCCTTGAGCATGGCCGACCGATAACCGCGTATCTCCGCCTCGTTCTTAATGGCCTTCATGGCGGGGATGGGACTCTTGTGTCGAATCACCTCCTGCACATCGACCAGGCGCGACAAGGTGTAATTGGTCTCGTTCGGGTCGAGCAGGATGTTATACTCGGCATATTCCTTGATACCCTTGCGCACATCGTCGTAGCCAGCCATCTTCACGCCCTGGCTCTCCAGATGGGCCTCAACCTCGGGCGTCAGTTTCTCCTTATTTATATATAAGGTGGCGCTTGTGGTCGAGATAAGCAGGTAGGACACAAACACCGGAGTGCAATGCACATCGGTTCCACGGAGATTGAGCGTCCACGCCACATCGTCGAGGGAAGACATAAGCATACCGTCGGCGTGCAAGTCCCGCAGCGCCTTGCGAATGCGCGTCAGCTTCGACGCCACCGTCTCGCCGGCCAGCTCCACAGGTTGTATTTCCACCTTCGAGGCGGGAATCTGCGGGCGATCGGTCCACACAATGTCCAACGGATCGAGATTGGTCCTCACGGTGATGCCACCCTCGCGACGCAGGTCGCTCACGAGCACCTCCACGTTGGCTGTCGAATTGCACATGCCGTCCACGCCCACCTGTGCGGAGCTCACCTCGCGCAGCTCACTTCCCAGCCACTCGCTGATGGTCGGCGTGCCTTCTATCTTCAGTTTCATCAATTGGAACTCGGTGCCCGAGAGCTGGTCGGCAGCAGCGATGAAATAACGGCTGTCGGTCCACAGGGCGGCCGAGTGCATCGTCACCACAGCTGTTCCCGCCGACCCATTAAATCCACTAATCCACTCACGGCCCTTCCAGCGGTCGGGCACATACTCCGAGTTGTGGGGATCGGTACTGGGGAAGATAAAAGCATCGAGTTTCTCGCGGCGCATCACCTCGCGCAAGGCTTCCAATCGTTGAGCTATGTATTCCTTCATAATCAAAAGATTTAAACGGTTTGGGTTTTGCCAAATAGACATGACAAAGATACGCTTTTTAAGAATAAACAACAAATTAAAAACCGAATAATTGCACGCTAAGATACATTTTTTTATTAACTTTGCAGAAAAGAGACGATAAGGTATCGGCCACGGCCATTCTCCGCATCGTCACACATCTTGATAAACACTTACATTCTTAAAAATAACAATTCACTATGAAGTATTTAACAAATGACAAGCTTCTTATCGTCGGTGCAGGCGGTATGATTGGTTCTAACATGGTTCAGAGCGCTTTGATGCTGGGTCTTACTCCTAACATCTGCTTGTACGATATCTATGAGCCAGGTGTGCACGGTGTGTTCGACGAGATGCAGCAGTGCGGCGTTCCTGGCGCCAACCTGAGCTACTACGCTCCTGCCGTTGAGGACATGAACGACCCTGAGAAGGTTGCCGAGGCTGCCAAGAAGGCTTTCACTGGCGCCAAATACATCATCTCTTCAGGTGGTGCTCCCCGTAAGGCTGGCATGACCCGCGAGGATCTGCTGAAGGGCAACTGTAAGATTGCCGCCGACTTCGGTGAGAACATCAAGAAGTATTGCCCCGACGTGGAGCACGTGGTGGTGATCTTCAACCCCGCTGACGTTACCGCTCTGACCGCTCTTATCCACAGCGGCCTGAAGCCCAACCAGCTGACCTCTCTCGCTGCCCTCGACTCTACCCGCTTGCAGCAGGCTCTGGCCCTCGAGTTCGGTGTTCAGCAGGATAAGGTTACCGGCGCCCACACCTACGGTGGTCACGGTGAGCAGATGGCTGTCTTCGCTTCTCAGGTGAAGATCGACGGCAAGCCTCTCCAGGAGATGGGTCTCTCTGACGAGCGTTGGGCTGAGATCAAGCACATGACCACTCAGGGTGGTTCAAACATCATCAAGCTCCGTGGCCGCAGCTCATTCCAGAGCCCTGCCTACAACGCTGTGAAGATGATCGAGGCTGCTATGGGTGGCGAGCCCTTCACTCTGCCCGCAGGTTGCTACGCCAACCTCCCCGAGCTGGGCATCAAGGACGTTATGATGGCTCTCCCCACCACGATCGACAAGACTGGCGTTCACTACACTGTTCCCACAGGCACTCCTGAGGAGCTGGCTGAGCTGCAGAAGTCATACGAGCACCTCTGCGACATGCGCAAGGAGGTTATCGACCTCGGCATCGTTCCTCCCGTTGAGCAGTGGAAGGAAGATAACGCCAACCTGTAAATCGCAGCATAGGCCAGTCTACGTGACTGGCCAAACACCAACGCTCCCCATCAGCCATAGGCTAATGGGGAGCGTTCTTGCGTTTCGGCCTTCTTGCGGGAAGCCAAGTCTTTATCTTAGCGGCCGCTACATCTTCTGTCCCACGATGCGGATATGTTTTTGCCATCGTGTGTTCCAGTCGGCTACATCGGTGAGCAATCTCTTTTTCACCAGAATGTTCATGAGTTGCTCATTGCAGTCGGCCAGTTGGCTGATTGTCGCCTTGTGCCGCTCGGCCTCACAGGGCCAAAGGGCAAGGATGTGCTTGTAGCTCAATGCGTCCAGCCGCACGTATGGTGCCTTATCAGTTATGAAATTCCAAAACAGCTGCCTCACATGTTCCCTGCTCTGCGCCATCTTCGCCACTTCATAATAGTTGACGAAACCCTCCAACAGCGCATTGACTATGGTGGTGGTGATAGGCAACTGGCGGTCAGTGTAGCAGCGACTTACCAATTCCATCAGCGTGGTGGGCTGTATATTTTTTTTACCCTCGTACATTTTGACTTTCCTGCCTTGTGCGTTTATGGCGAAGCGCACCACAGCGTTCTTTAGCACATCCAGCACGCGGATGATGTTAGGAACGACCCATGCGGTCGACCCACGCAACTTACCCAACATATCCAAGAGCTTTGGCAATTCGTTGTCTGCATACGTCTTGTTGACCGACGGAAGTTGTGACAGCTCTGCAAGCTTGTCATTGATGTTCTTGCACAGTTCCAGTTGCTCTGGATTGCACCATCTGCCTATGCCCACCTTGCTGTTGTCTTCCTTGGCATTGAACGAATGTAAATGACGGACCGGCACCTTGAGCGTGTGACACGTCCTGTAGAAATTTTGCGACTTGACCAAGGCTTTCACATAAGCCTTGTCCTCGGTAAGAAGCGCACGCAGATAGTTGCACAACTTGTCGTACTCGGGTTCCTTGGGCGTATTGTTGAGACGGACAACAGCATTGTTCACAAGGTCATCGCTGATGACAGCGTATTGCTTTTGGTCGCGAACCACCTGCCCAACGATTTCTATGACCTTATCTATGTCATAAATGCGCTCCTTCCCAATTCTCAGGCTGTTGACCTTGGGCAGTCGACAAAGATCGTCCCATGCATTTTGCCCGATGTAGTCTATGAAGCAAGTCTCCTGCTCGGCTGTCACCACACTATTGTAGACATCGAGCACAAAATTGTGCTGGGTAACCTCGCCATTATCGACAATGCGCTTCACGCAATCTCGTATCTTCTTGAAGTTCATCATTTGCATGAAAGCTTCGAAGGAGGAGTTGATGCTCTCCTGCTTGACATCCCAGTACTTGCGTCTCACATTCTTGAAGAAGTTGGCCACGGTATAGGGGGTCACTTTGCGTATCTTCGCCTCATCCGTGTTTTCGTAGAGGCGGCAATATAGCTCAATGGTGTCACTGAGGTTTGACGGGCATAAGAGCAGTGCATCCCTCAACTGTTCGTTGCTGGCCCATGGGTCTTTTATCTCACCGGTCTTGTTGTTTTTTGTGATTTCCTTAAGCAGGAAGGGGTACTCGTAAGGCTGCATCCTGCCTAGAGCCACGGTTTCCCAGATGTCAGGGGTGTCCTTGGTGTGTATGACAAGGCCATCGTCGAGCCATGGTTGCACCAGGGTTTTGATTTTTCTCGCCGCCACCAACGAGGATGCTTGCTTAATCATCTCGCAAATGATCTTCACGCCACTGGTGCGCACAATATTAGCCAGGGCGTAGTTGTTGCCTTGACGGAGAGCCTCATCGGCCGTCTGTATGATGCGCACAAACAATTTTCTCTGCAGTTCACCGTGCTTCACGTCAACAAGCGAATTGCCTATCATCTGCATGATGTTGGCAAGCGTGATGTCTGTCCTAGTTTGCCGAGCCAGTTCCATCCATTTGTCAAAGTCGTAGTCTCCCACGATAAGCGCACACATCGACGACATAATCTGATCACACGACTTGTGAGCAAACGTTAGCTGGTCTTCCGGATTTTTCCGCAGTCTGTACTGCTCGTTTATTTCACCCATGGCAGCGACCAACCCAAGCTTCTCATCATCGAAGAAGAGGCCATAAGCCTCGTTGAACGTGTCACACTGCAAGATCTTGCGACTATAATAATAGAACTCGTCGGAACGTTCCTTGGCATCAGCGGGGTTCGTCTGGAACGTCTCAGCCTCGAAAGCCCTGAGCACCTCGTCGGCCAGTGCCACGTAGTCGTCGACGCGACTTTTCGTTTTTGGGTCTTTCACTCGCATCTGCCGAATTATCTTTTCATCTAAAGGCTTGCGATAGCCGCAAAGGCGAGCGCGATCAAAGGCCTTCTTGTAAAGTTCGCCTACGAAGGAATAGTTCAAGTACTGCGACTTGACGGTCGTTCCACTTATGAACACCTCCCGGCGTATATCTTCGACGTTTCTCTTGCTGGCTGTCAGCAGACTTTCGAGAAACACCCTGTTGCGGTCATTGAGCAATTCGTCATGGATAGCTTTCGGCAACCGGCCCAAACTTCTCATCATCTCATGATACAGGTTTTCCACGTAGCTGGCGTTATCTTCTCCATCATCGTCCCACACCCTGTTTTGCAGTTTGTCCAAAGCATTGAGCGGAGAGCGGGTGAGCATACGCAGCAGTGTGGTCCAAGGCGCATAACTGGCAAACGTGCGATACCAGATATCCATAGCCCTTCGAGCCTCTTCACGTGCGTGCAGGCTGACTGTTCTGTTGCCGTTGGACAACATGATGGGCTTGTAGTCAAACTGATAGACCTGTTCCAGCTCATCCCACGCCTTGTCGTTGACAAACGAAAGGGTGATGGTCGGTGAGACAAGTGTCACCATGCTCTCCTTGTCGTAGACGCACTCTTTGTCAAAGTCAAGGTCTGTGTCCACGAGACATTCGGGGTGTACTTTCTTTTGCGGTGTGACGCATGCGAACCGCCCGCGCTGCGGGACTGTCGCCACGGCAGCCTCCTGGGCGAAGTCGAGCCTGAGTATGTTGTACCTGATGAAATAACCGTTCATGACTTTCAGCAAGTCTTCGGCGAAGCACTTTCGGAAATTTCCTGTCCTGCCTTCAGTCTGCCAGTCGTCGCCAGTCATCTGCTCCATGAACATCAGGCAAAGACAGAGCGGGATAGCTTGGCTCCGCCGCATCCGCTTGACCACCTGGACACTCCTTACAAAGGCCCCGATGGTGTTGATAGACAAGTTAGGCTTGTAGGGATGGCGCACCGCTGGCAACACACAGTCGAAGACGCGCGCGTTCTCCAGCAGCCTGTCGGTATATTTGCGCAACTTGGGTACAAAGTCGCCGACGACCATCCCCTTGGGCATGACGCGCCGCTCGTCGCCAACAGACAAGTTTTCCCATATTTCCCTGGCATCGCCGAATGACAGGGGCGAAATGTCGATGCGGCTCAGGGGCAGGGTTGACAGGAAGGTGTTGTCCGTGCTCTGCAACATCCGATTTTCGTCTAACGTCGAAGCTATGCGGTCGTATCCCGAGGGGGTTGAGGTTAGCAGAATCTGGTAGTTGGGGCGCAATGATGAGGTGGCTTCCTTAAAAAGATCGGCCAACAGATTGAAATCGGAGCCTATCATGGAGTCCACCTGGTCGATAACGATGAAGTGGCGGGCCTTGTCGTTTACCTTGTCTCCTATTTTGTCCAAATAACGGTTGTAGAGCTTGAGCTCGTCAACCAACCTGTGGAGCGAAATGCAGTGATGGCCTTCCTCTCCCGCGCCCAGGTTTCGGGCAAGCCGCACGCTGATAAACACATTGCGCTGTTGGGTATCGCGTCCCCAGGAACGTAGGTACTCATACACAGAGCGCGTCTTGCCCGATGCCGGCGAACCACAGATGAGCATATGGTTGTTGCCTTGCTTCATCATCTCGTCGTAATGGGGCAGGCGCAGGAAGTAATGATCGTCAAAGCCGTTTTCTTCCTTGGTACGGTTGGGGTCGTAAAAAATGTCTGTGGGCAAGATGTCTGAGCAGAAGGTCTCAAAGCGCCGCATGCGCAGACCGTTGTTAACAAAACGGACAAACTCTTTTTGCACGGCTTCGAGTAACTGTCCAGGCGCGTACGGGTCGGGGAAGTAATGCCGATGGTTGGGATCGGGATTGAGCAACGCCTCAATGTCGGCTCGGGTCTTGTCACGCCGCCTGTCATAAGTGATGGGAGCCTGTCGCTCCGCCTCCAACTGTTCATTGCGCAGGCGCAGTTCCTCGTCGGGGACAGCACTAAAGAAGATGCTAACCATCGGCAACTCCAACTTGGAACTGGAGGCATTCACAGCCACCTCCAGTTCATGAAAAGTGGCTTGTCCCACAAAGTCATAAGGACAGAGAAAGATAAACCAATCTGTGCGATGGCGAATATAATGATCAATTTCTTGCTGCTTGGTCTCCTCGCGGTTATAGTCCGTGGGAGTGTCATTGCAGTCATACACGTGCTCAATGTCGGGATGCTTCTCTAGCATTCTCTTGATCAGTTTCTTCTCCTTGCATTCTCTCGCAGAAGACATTAACACGTTTATACCCATATTTCGTAATTATTAGGTAAGTGATGCCAATAGGCTTAGTTAGGTTTTTATTTCTTTTTAAGTCAAATGCGACCGAAGCCCCACCCTTTACCTGTTCAGCTTGGGGTATTTGATGCGGGTGTGGTAGATGGCCTTGAGGCGATCGATGAGCACCGTCTTGGCTTCGCTGATGTCGCGGAAGGTGATGGCGGCCTCGGTGAAGAAACCTGCGTCGACCTGTCCGTCGATGATCTGATTGACAAGTTTTGTAATGCTCTCGTCCGAATAGTCCTTCAGCGAGTGCGATGCCGCCTCACAACTGTCGGCCATCATCAGGATGGCTTGCTCTCGGGTGTAAGGGTTCGGACCGGGATAGGTGAACGGCTCCTTGTCGACGATCTCGTCGGGATGCTCGTTCTGGTATTTGATATAGAAGTATTTGGCCATGCCGTGACCATGGTGGGTGAGGATGAAGTCGCGGATAATCACCGGCAGGTTGTTCTCCTCCGCCAACTTCACGCCATTGACCACATGCTCCACAATGATTTGCGCGCTCTCCTTGTCGGTGAGGTTATCATAGGGGTTGACGCCTCCTTGCTGGTTCTCCGTGAAGAACGCGGGGTTCTTCATCTTGCCAATGTCGTGATAGAGGGCACCCGTACGCACCAACGTACTGTTGGCACCGATGCGGTTGGCTATCTCGGCCGCCAGGTTGCTCACGGTGATGGAGTGCTGGAAGGTACCGGGCGCCTCCTCGCTCAGTCGGCGCAACAACACACCATTGGTGTTCGACAGCTCGATCAGCGTGACGTTCGACGTGAATCCAAACGCCTTCTCCACCACATACATCAACGGGTAGGCCAGCAACAGCAGCACACCATTGATCATAAAATGCGAATACATGCTCACATCGAGGTTAAACGTCGTGCCGCTCTGCATCAACCGCAACGTGAAATAGGTGAAGCAGGTGGCGATAAACACCATCAGGGCGGTCTTGAACACCTGGGCGCGCGACGACATCTCGCGCAGCGAATAGATGGCCACCAATCCCGACAACATCTGGATGACGATGAAGTCGAACTGATAGCGCAGGGCGGCGGCGCAGATAAACACCATCACCATGTGGGTGATGAAGGCCGTGCGCGAGTCCTGGAACACTCGCACGAAGATGGGCGTAAAGGCAAACGGCAACACATAGACGCTAAAACTGAAATAGGAGTGTTGCATCATCAGCGACACCATGATGGGGAAGATGGTGACCAACGCATAAAGCATCAGTATGTTGCGGGGCTTGTTGAAATAATCGTTCCTAAAGAGCGTCAGATAGATGGTGAAGATGATCACAAACGACAACACATACAACGCATTGCCGATGAAATTGAGGTCCACCTGCTCCATATTGCTTCCGCGTCGGTTCATCTCCTTTTCGAGCGACACCAACTCGCGGTAGCGCTCCTCGGTGACGATTTCTCCCGTACCAATGATCTTCTGCCCGGCCTTCACCATACCGTTGGCGGGCGGAATGGTTCCCAGAAGGTCGTTCTTGGCAGTCTCCGACCGTGCCTTGTCGTAAACAAGGTTGGGCTCAATATAGTTGATGAGGTTCAAGCGCTGCAGGGCCTGTCGGTCGGCCGAGAGGCTCTCGTCAGAAAGCAGTTGCTCATAGGCGCTCATCGTGGAGTAGAAGTCCTCCACGATCATCTGCTCCACGTTCTTGCCCACCACCACACGCACCATGCTGGTGGTGTCGCGGTGCACGCTGTTGAACAAGGGCGTTTCCATGATACCCGTCTGGTAGAGCCTGTGCAGGCGGTTGCGCACCACAGCCGTAAACTCGGCGGGCAGACCGGGGAGACCTCCCGCAAAGTCCTGGTCAAACTTCTCCATGACGCGCGCCTCCACCTTCTTGTCGTAGTCGAAATAGGGCACAAACAGTTTGAGGGCCGAATCTTTCTCCATGGCCAGCGTCTCCTCGGTCTTGTAGATGGGAAAGTCGTACTGGGCGATCATGTCGCCATAGCGCCATGGCTCATCCACGTCATACACATATTGGCTACCTTCCCTTCTGGGTAGGAACCACACGATGAGCACCACTGTAACCAGCACCAGTCCCACACGTGTCAGGGCTCTGCGCCATATATAACTTGTGTTCTTATAAAAATCGAAATATTTCATGTTCTTTACCAAAACGCCAACGCTGCGGAACCAAGGGCAAGCCCTTGTTCCCCAAACTTAGCCATTTACTGTGCGAAAATAATAAAAAAATACATTAAAAAGGAAAAAATGTAGTAATTTTGCAAAAAATAACGTTCAATCACTATGGCAGAAAGAAGAGTCAGAGTGCGTTTCGCACCCAGTCCAACGGGTCCGCTGCATATCGGCGGCGTTCGCACAGCATTATACAACTATCTTTTCGCACGCCAGCATGGCGGCGACCTGGTGTTCCGCATTGAGGACACCGACAGCAATCGCTTCGTTCCCGGAGCCGAGGATTACATCATCGAGGCTTTCAAATGGTTGGGCATCAAGTTCGATGAGGGCGTGTCGTTTGGCGGCAACCATGGTCCCTATCGTCAGAGTGAGCGCCGCGACATCTACAAGAAATATGTCGACCAGCTCATCAGCGAGGGCAAGGCCTATTATGCCTTCGACACCCCTGAGGAGCTGGAGGCCAAGCGCAAGGAGATCCAAAACTTCCAATACGACGCCCGCACCCGCATGCAGATGCGCAACTCGCTGGCTATGGACCGCACCCAGTGGGAGCAGCTCATCGCCGACGGCGCCCAGTACACCGTGCGCTTCCGCATCGATCCGGGACAGGAGATCCATGTCAACGACATGATTCGTGGCGATGTGCGTGTGAAGAGCGACATCCTCGACGACAAGGTGCTCTACAAGAGTGCCGACGAGCTGCCCACCTATCACCTGGCCAACATCGTCGACGACCATCTCATGGAGATCACCCACGTCATCCGTGGCGAAGAGTGGTTGCCCTCCGCCCCACTCCACGTGTTGCTCTACCAGGCTTTCGGCTGGGAGGACACCATGCCTCGCTTCGCCCACCTGCCGCTGCTGTTGAAGCCGGAGGGCAAGGGTAAGTTGAGCAAGCGCGACGGCGACCGCCTGGGATTCCCTGTGTTCCCCTTGGAGTGGCACGACCCAAAGACGGGCGAGGTGAGCTCGGGCTATCGCGAGAGCGGCTATTTCCCCGAGGCCGTGGTCAACTTCCTGGCGTTACTTGGATGGAACCCTGGCACAGAGCAGGAGCTGTTCTCACTCGAGCAACTGGTACAGGCCTTCGACATCAGCAAGTGCTCTAAGAGCGGCGCTAAGTTCGACTTCCAGAAGGCAGCGTGGTTCAACCACGAGTATATCCTGCGTAAGGACGACGAGGAGATCGCTCTCCTGTTCGCCCCCATCGTGGCCAACAATGGTGTCGACGAGACGTTCGACCGCGTGAAACAGGTTGTTCACATGATGAAAGACCGCGTGAGCTTCGTGCGCGAGCTGTGGCCCCTCTGCAGCTTCTTCTTCATCGCGCCCACCGAGTACGACGAGAAGACGGCGAAGAAACGCTGGAAGGCATACAGCGCACAGCAAATGACGGAACTGATGGAGCTGCTGCGTGGCATCGACGACTTCACCGTGGAGGGCCAAGAGCCTATCGTCGAGCAATGGATCGCCGACAAGGAATATAAGATGGGCGACATCATGAACGCATGGCGCCTGGCCTTGGTGGGCATTGGTAAGGGTCCCGGCATGTTCGACATCGCCGCGTTCCTGGGTAAGGAGGAAACACTCCACCGTATGGCCAAGGCCATCGAAACACTTGGATAAATCGAGAAGTCATGTATAACTTCATCATGAACCTCTACAGCCTCGGCGTGCGGACGGCGGCCTTGTTCAACAACAAGGTGCGCAAGATGTGGCAGGGCGAACAGGCGGCCATCAGCGTTCTGCAAGAGAAGGTCGATCCCAACGCCAGCTATATTTGGTTCCACGCCGCGTCGCTGGGCGAGTTCGAACAGGGGCGGCCACTCATCGAGCACATACGCCACGAGTTCCCACAGTATAAAATTCTGCTTACGTTCTTCTCGCCCTCGGGCTATGAGGTGCGCAAGAACTACGAGGGAGCCGACATCGTGTGTTACCTGCCGCTCGACACGGTGAGCAACGCACGCCGTTTCCTGCGTACCATCCGACCGGTGATGGCGTTCTTCATCAAGTATGAGTTCTGGTACAACTACATGCACATCCTGCGCCATCGTGGCGTGCCAGTGTATAGCGTGTCGAGCATCTTCCGCCCCGACCAGGTATTCTTCAAGTGGTACGGCCGCAAGTATGCCAACGTGCTTAAGTGCTTCACGCGCTTGTTTGTGCAGAACGAGGAGAGCAAGCGCCTGTTGGCCACGCTCGGCATCAATGATGTGGAGGTGGTGGGCGACACGCGCTTCGACCGTGTGCTGGAGATCAAGGAGGCGGCAAAGCAACTGCCACTCGTGGAGAAGTTCACCGCACAAACTGAGCATGTCTTCGTGGCGGGTAGTTCGTGGCTTCCCGACGAGGAAATTTTCATACCTTATCTCAACGAGCATAAGGACTGGAAGATGATCATCGCGCCACATGTCATTGGTGAGGATCACCTGTCGCAAATCATGCATCTGTTGGAGGGTCGCCGCGTGGTGCGTTACACGCAAGCCACAGAGGAGACGGTTGGCGAGGCCGACGTGCTCATCATCGACTGCTTCGGCCTGTTGTCGAGCATCTATCGCTACGGACAGGTGGCATACGTAGGCGGTGGCTTTGGTGTGGGCATCCACAACACGTTGGAGGCTGCCGTATGGGGCGTGCCAGTGTTCTTCGGCCCTAACAACCAGAAGTTCCGCGAGGCGCAGGGGCTGAAAGCCTGCGGCGGCGGTTTGGAGATCAGTGGTGCCGAGGAGTTCAAGGTTAAGATGGATGCGGTCATCGCTGCTATCAGCCACGGCAAGGACATGGGCAAACACGCCTACCACTATGTGCTCTCTCACGCAGGGGCCTCCGAGAAAGTCATCGAAGCCTGCTTCAAGAACAAAGCACAGTAAGCCGTCACAACAACAACATTCAATAGGACTAAATAAAGCGCCTTGGAAGGTTCCGCCCCCATCGGGTCACCTTTCCAAGGCGCCTTTCTTTTTACGGCCCGCAAAACGAATAAAACGGGATATATGCTCAGACACGGGTGCTCGTCTGAGGCCAAATAAATCCATTCGTTGTGAGGGCTAACCAGAAATTCATACCATAGTTATAATTAAACAACTAAGAGTTTTTTACGCTCAGACGCGGTAACAACAAATTTCCCGAATTAACGAATTGATATAATCGTTTTACGATTACCAATTGGAACGAATTTTAGATAACGCAATTAGAAAAAATTCGAAAATTCGAGAGAAATTCTTTGTTGCGCCGTCTGAGGCCAAAGAAAACAATTCGTTGTGAAGTCATAGTTCAGAGCCAAAGAGGCTAAGCAAAATTTCCTTGATAGTTAGTACAACAATTTAAAGGTTTACACGTATTCTATATACGTACAATCATTAAATGAATTATGGGAAACCTCATATTAGGAAAAGAATACTTTGATGTAAAAGGAGCTTGTCTTGAAGTATACAACCAACTCGGATGCGGATTCTTAGAGAAAGTGTATCAAGACGCGTTAGCCATTGAATTTGGATTACGAGGAATTCCTTTCGTGCGAGAGAAGCACATCACTATTGGCTATAAAGGGCATATCATTGATCATGACTACTATGCCGATTTTATTTGTTATGGCAAACTTATTGTGGAACTTAAAGCAGTGCGTGAGCTGCATGAGGTGCACAAAGCGCAAATGTTGAATTACCTTCGGGCAACATCATTGCCAGTAGGCATGTTAGTAAACTTTGGCGAACACTCCCTACGCGACCACCGTTATGTCAACTGGAATAGTCCTTTGATTGATAAATAGTTGTCCAGGGGTTAGCATTGATAAATATGGTTCATCCGGCATTTGGAGTGATAAATGACACACGTGAGTAATTACGCTCAGACGCGGTCGCTCGGCTCTGCCGCTTTCGCCAGAAAGAACAACGAATTTCCCTAATTAACGAATTGATATAATCGTTTTACGATTACCAATTGGAACGAATTTTAGATAACGAAATTTGGAAAAATTCGAAAATTCGAGAAATTCGTTGTTGCGCCGTCTGAGGCCAAAAAAACTTTGTGGTAAAGGCGAAAGCGGCATAGCCGAGCGACGCCGTCTGAGGCAAAAAAACAATTCGTTGTGAAGGCATAGCTCAGAGCCAAAGAGGCAAATGACACAAGTGAGGATTTACGCTCAGACGCGGTAACAAC
>ERZ1026894.1169-NODE-1169-length-16270-cov-5.185754_pt1 | contig 16270 bp, 9 predicted proteins | sample MGYA00380177_ERZ1026894 | MGnify/ENA primary metagenome ERZ1026894 (study PRJEB33269, sample SAMEA4719813) | human gut metagenome | biome: human-associated habitat; feature: organic feature; material: feces | place: Cameroon | collected 2013-10 ... | reverse complement strand
GTATTGTTTTTACGTATTTATAATAAACAAAAAGCAAGTGGAATGACGTGTAAACCATAAAAATGATATAACTTTGCGGCGTAATTAATAAATAAGCTTTTATTGTCATGAAGAAGCAGACACTTGCTATTGACACCCCATTCCAGAAAGGCGACGCATACGGCGCACTCAGCATGCCGGTATACCATACGCTCGCCTACGAGTTCGACAACGCATCCGTAATGTCCGACGCTTTCTGCGGACGCATAGAAGAGCCCGACTACTCGCGTGTGATGAACCCTACGGTAAATTATCTTGAGCTTAAGATCAAGGCTCTCACCGGTGCCGAGCGCGTCACAGCCATGTCGTCAGGTATGGCAGCCATCTCCGGCGCTCTCTTTTCTCTCGTTGAGCAGGGCAAGAACGTGGTGTCATCGCGCCACATGTTCGGCAATACCTATTCGCTCCTCACCAAGACCCTGCCGCGTCTGGGTGTCACTCCTCATCTCTGCGACCTTACCAACCTCGAAGAAGTGGAGGCTGCCGTAGACGAGAACACATGCTGCATCTTCCTTGAGATTATCACCAACCCGCAGCTTGAGGTGGCTGACCTTGCTGCTTTGGCAAGCATTGCCCACAAGCACAACATTCCTCTCGTGGCAGACACCACGGTCATTCCTTTCACAGAGTTCAGCGCACATGAGCTTGGCGTAGACATCGAAGTGGTGTCCACCACCAAGTATCTTTCAGGCGGAGCCACCACTCTCGGCGGCATCGTCATCGATTATGGTGGTCATCCCGAGTTTGCCCGTCGCCTCCATGACGAGATGCTCTTCAATCTCGGTGCTTACATGACTCCGCACGTGGCTTACATGCAGAACCTCGGACTGGAGAACCTCAAGGCACGTTACGAGTATGAGGTGCGCAACACCGTGGCTCTCGTCAATCGTCTCCGCACGCTCCCTGCCATCAAGAGCGTCAACTACGTCGGTCTGCCCGACAATCCTTATTACGAATTGGCACAGCGCCAGTTCGGCAAGACCGCTGGCTGCATGTTCACCATCGACCTTGAGTCGAAAGAGGCCTGCTTCAAGTTCATCAACAGCCTGAAGCTTATCCGCCGTGCCACCAACCTCTTCGACAACCGCACCCTCGCCATCCATCCTGCCAGCACCATCTTCGGTCCGTTCAACGACGAGCAGCGTGCCGCAATGGACGTGCTCGACACCACCATCCGCATCTCCGTGGGCATGGAGGACGTGGACGATCTCTTCGACGACTTCAAACAAGCATTGGCATGACCGACATCAAACACGCATTAGCATGACAACATACGACTTCGATAAGATTGTGGACCGTTCAGGTTCGGGCGACCTCAAGCATGAGGTGCTTGCCGAACGATACGGACGTTCCGACCTGCTGCCGCTTTGGGTGGCAGACATGGACTTTGAGACTCCCCAGTTCATCACCGACGCGCTCCGCCGCCGTCTCGACCACTCGCTCTTCGGTTACACCATCGTGCCGCGCGACTTCTGGCCGACCGTCCGCACGTGGATAGCCGACCACCATCAGTGGCAGGTGGAGGAGGAGTGGATGCGCTTCATCCCCGGCATCGTGAAGGGCATCGGCTTCGTCATCAACGTCTTCACGAAGGAGGACGAGAAGGTGATAATCCAGCCGCCCGTCTATCATCCCTTCCGCCTTACCCCTGAGGGCAACCATCGTGAGGTGGTGATGAATCCGCTCATCGAGAATGCCGACGGCTCTTACTCCATGGACTTCGATAATCTTGCAAAGGTGGCAGACTCTAAGTGCCGCGTGCTCATCCTCTCCAACCCGCACAATCCTGCCGGAATCGTCTGGGACGTGGATACGCTCCGCCGCCTCGCCGACTTCTGCTACGAGCGTGGCATCATCGTCATCAGCGACGAGATACATTGCGACATGGCGCTCTACGGCAACAAGCACCATCCCTTTGCCTCCGTTTCAGAGAAGGCAGCGCATTGCAGCATCACGTTCATGGCACCGTCAAAGACGTTCAACATCGCCGGCATCGTCAGCTCTTTCTGCGTGGTGCCCGACGAGAAGCTCCGCTCGAAATTCTTCTCATGGCTTACCGCCAACGAATTAGACGAGCCGCATCTCTTCGCGCCCATCGCCACCATCGCTGCCTATCGTGAAGGCGAGGAGTGGCGTCGTCAGATGCTGCGCTACGTGGAGGGCAACATCGACTTCGTCATCTCATGGCTGAAGGAGAATCTTCCCCAGGTCCGCGCCCTGCGTCCTCAGGCATCGTTCCTTGTATGGCTCGACTGTCGCGCTCTCGGTCTCGACCACGACGCGCTCATCGACCTCTTTGTCAACCGCGCCCGCCTCGCGCTCAACGATGGCGAGATGTTCGGAATGGGTGGCAAGGGATTTATGCGAATGAATGTGGCTGCGCCGCGAAGTGTGCTGAAGGAAGCTTTGGAGCGGCTGGCATCCGCCATCCGAATTAGGAATTAGGAATTTAGGCAGGGCTTTGACAAAAACCTGTTCTTCATGTCTTCTTGCCCCAAAAACATGCCTTCATGTCTCATGCAAATATCGTACGAATGGTAAAAACTTGTTACAAAATAAAAATCGGTTTTAGAGATTTGTTAGGTCGTTTTTGTTGGGTTTGGCATTGTTATTGACCCCATAATATACAAGTACAGCCACTTTTCTTCTCCAATACAGCCGCGGATGGAGTGGAAAAGTGGCTGTTTTGTTTGATAATAGAGGCTGTATCGGAGTGCTAAAGAGGCTCTATAATGCCCCAATAATGCTTGTTTTGCTCCATCATTCATTGCACACTTCCTTTCTTGTCTGCATAACCGTCTGTGCATCAGTATGCTATCCCTGCACGCTCAAAACTCGCAAATTTCGCACAAGTGATTTCTTGGTGCGCTGAACGAGGAGTATTGAGCGTTAGAAATGCAAATATTGTATCATCTCTTGGCTTCGTACACGAAGAAGGTCTCGCAGAGAGCGGAAAGGTAGTTTTAATGTGGATGAGGCTAACCCGAACCCGAACTATTTCGGCTTACAAGCACAATTTTATTATGTTTCATACACGTTTTCTCACGATTATTTAGTAATTTTACTGCAAAACATAAGAATAACAATCCAAGAAAACGAACCATAAATGACTGACAAGATAAACATACGCAAACTGGAGACTGACCTCTGGGAATCCGCCGACCTGCTGCGTGCCGGATCGAAACTCACCAGCAGCCAGTATTGCATGCCCGTGCTGGCGCTCCTCTTCCTCCGCTATGCCTACAGCCGCTACAAGATGGTGGAGGCGGAGCTACTCAAGAACCGACCCATGCGTGGAGGCAGGGTGATGCCCGTGGAGGCAAGCGACTTCGCAGCCAAGAGCGCCATCTTCCTGCCGCGAGAGGCACAGTTCAGCTATCTTGTCTGTCTGCCCGACGACCAGCCCATCGGCGAGGCTGTCAATCATGCCATGACCTTGGTGGAGGAGCAGAGCGAACAGCTCACAGGCATCCTGCCCAAGACCTACACAATGTTCAGCGATGAACTGCTGCGCGAGCTGCTCCGCATCTTCAACAACAAGACGCTGGACGAGATAGGCGGCGACGTCATAGGTAGAATTTACGAATATTTCCTCTCAAAGTTTGCCAAGGCTGTGGCAAGCGACGACGGCGTGTTCTTCACACCCAAGTCGTTGGTGAAGATGCTCGTCAACGTGCTGGAGCCTAAGCAGGGCGTAATGCTCGACCCCGCCTGTGGTTCGGGCGGCATGTTCGTGCAGACGGGCGACTTCGTCAGCGAGGCGGGCATGAACGCCAACACGCAGATGACGTTCTACGGTCAGGAGAAGGTGGAATATAACGCGCAGCTGTGTCTGATGAACATGGCGGTGCACGGACTGAACGGCAAGATAGTGAGTGGCGACGAAGCCAACTCGTTCTATCATGACGCACATAACCTCGCGGGCAAGTGCGACTACGTGATGGCTAATCCTCCCTTCAACGTGGACAAGGTGAAGGCGGAGTCGGCTGCGGCTGCGGGCCGACTGCCTTTCGGACTGCCGGGCGTCAACGCCAAGAGCAAGGAGATAGGCAATGCCAACTATCTCTGGATTTCGTACTTCTATGCCTATCTCAACGATCATGGTCGTGCGGGATTCGTAATGGCATCGTCGGCTACGGACAGCGCCAACAAGGACCGCGACATACGCGAGAAACTGGTGCTCACGGGCGACGTGGACGTGATGGTCAGCGTGGGCAACAACTTCTTCTACACTCTCTCCCTGCCCTGCTCGCTGTGGTTCTTCGACAAGGCCAAGCGTCTGGAGAACAAGAACCGAGTGCTCTTCATCGACGCACGCAATTACTTCACGGTGGTGGACCGCACGCTGAACGAATGGACGGAGTGGCAGCTGAAGAACCTACAAGCCATCGTCCACCTGTATCGTGGCGAACAAGAGAAGTATGTGCGTCTGACCGCAGACTATCAGAAGGAGATACGCAGCATGGCGGCAGAGGTGAGAAACCGTGGTGAGGAGTTCAGCAATGCCGTTGACGAGGACACGCGTGGTCATTTCCTGGGCTTGATGGGATGGATAACGGATGCCGTTAAAGACAAGTTTGACGTCGAGGACCTGAAGACGCGCCTCAACAATCAGATTGACCAGACAAAGCAATGCATGAAGTGCTCCGCAACAGCCATAAAGAAGCGCGAGGTGAAAGCAATGCGCACGGCAGGAGAAGCCTTCATCGCCTACCTCAACGAAATACTGACAGTCATCGGCGAATACGAATGGCTCACCTCAAAGTTCGGGCTTGACGGCACGTACGAGGATGTACCGGGACTCTGCAAGATTGCCACCATAGACGAAATAGCCGAAAAGAATTACTCGCTAACGCCGGGCGCCTACGTAGGCGTGGCAGAGGTGGAGGACGACGGAGTGGACTTCCATGAGCGCATGAACGAAATACATGCGGAACTGAAGAAGCTGAACAGCGAGGCTAACGAGCTGATGGGAGAGATTATGAAGAGTTGGGAGGAGATAGGATGATGGAATGCTCGAAATATAAATTGTCCGAATGCTGTTTGAGTATTTCGGACGGCGACCATCTTCCTCCTCCAAAAGTAAATGCAGGAATTCCTTTCATAACCATATCAGATATTGACTCTTCAAACAGATTGAATCTCGATGTAAAGCAATTTGTACCGGAAGAGTATTATCACAATCTGAAGGACATCCGAAAAGCTCAACGCAATGACATCCTTTACTCCGTTGTCGGTTCGTTTGGCATTCCTGTTATAATAAAAGGGAATGACCGATTCGCCTTTCAGAGACATATTGCCATACTGCGCCCTGACCCAACGAAGGTTATTCCTGACTATCTGTTCTATATAATGAAAACCTATGAATTCTATATGCAGGCAGATAGTGTGGCAATAGGTGCAGCTCAAAGAACCATATCTCTCACGGCACTCCGTAACATGACAGTAGAATTACCGTCTATGGATGTTCAGAAAAAGATAGCCTCTACCCTATCCCGCTACGACTCCTTGATAGACAACTATCAGAAGCAGATAAAGTTGTTAGAGGAAGCGGCTCAACGTTTATACAAGGAATGGTTCGTAAACCTCCGTTTCCCAGGACACGAGAACACAAAGATAGTGGACGGAGTGCCGGAGGGATGGGAGAAGAAGAAACTTGGTTCTATTGCTCCAATTCTTACAGGTAAGAAAGATGCAAACTATGGTACACTTGATGGAAATTATCCATTCTTTACATGTTCTCAAGAACCAATCAAAGCGCCATCATATTCTTTTGATGCAGAAGCAGTTCTATTAGCAGGGAATGGCGATTTTAACGTCAAATTATATAGAGGTAAATTTGAAGCATACCAGCGTACCTATGTGCTAATTCCATCAAATGCAGACCTTTTATATGTGCTATATAATAGTGTTGCTAAGAATATGGTAAAACTTGCCAATGGTGCCAGTGGCTCTACAATAAAATTTCTGACGAAACGCATGATTGAGAATATTGACGTACTTGTTCCTACAAATACAATTCTGAATGAGTATAACTCTTTACGAAGAAAGATACAGCAAGATTTAGAAAACATCAAGTCTCAACTCCGCCTCCTCACTGAATCTCGCGACCGCCTGTTGCCGAAGCTGTTGAGTGGCGAAATAGAAGTATAACCCATTAAAAAGAATATAGCAATATATGCGACAGATTATAATAAAGAACTTTCGTTGTTACGAAGAAAAAACCATAAGATTTCGTCGTGGCATAAACCTATTGATTGGCGACAATTCAGTAGGCAAGACATCATTGCTTCGTGTATGCAACTTAGTGATGAACGCCTTCTTTTCCGGATATAGTGACGAAAACACAGTATGGAAAAGTGCTGCAGCTGATGATTTCCGTGAGATAAAAAGCGAGGATGTGGTGGACAACAACCTCCCTATCAACATCACCTTTGACCTTGACAAAGAAGACTTGCCGGATATTGTATTGGAAGACGGAAACACAATCAGCCTCCAGACGAACGAACCGGAAGTGGAGGAAGGATGTGCAAGGTTTTATATTGAGAAGAAATCAAAGAAAAGCTTCAACAATCTTGTTACTGGTCTAAAGAAATTGAAAGAGTTTTCAGCAATGCTACAACAGTCATCGCATGCCATCAACAATGGTGTGGCAGTACAGAGGAACGCCCTACCCTTGTTTGCATACTTTACCACCGAGGATATACACACCACAAGAAAGTTTGACAAAGAAAAGAAGAACTTCAAGAAATATCCTCAGAAACCTTCGTTCGGATATTTTGAGAGTTTCGACTGTAAGGGACTGCTGGACTGTTGGATTAAGCGACTGCTTGTGCTGAAAGAGGCAAAAAAAGGCGAAAACGAAATAGAATGTGTGAGAAAGGCGGTGGTACGTTCCTTAGGATCAGAGGGATGTGGCATCATTGACGATGTAGACATAAGGCACAACGACGGGGAGGTATACTTCCGTTATTGCGACGGCAGAGAAGTGAGATCCAATCTCCTCTCTGACGGCTACAGACGCTTGGTGAGCATTGTGGTTGACATTGCTTTCCGTTGCGCCCTTCTTAACAAGGTGATGTATGGTGACGAGGCGTACAAGCACACTCACGGTACTGTAATTATCGACGAGATTGACGAACATCTTCATCCTGAACTGCAGGTGCGCATAATGAAGGCTTTGCACGAGACGTTCCCCAAGATTCAGTTCATAGTAAGCACCCATGCCCCACTGGTGATGTCGTCGGTGGAAACAAACGAAGACAATGTGGTGTATAAGCTGGAATACAAGGATGGAAAGTATTCGCATAAAGAACTGAACACATACGGACTGGACGCCTCAACGATTATGGATGTATACATGGACCAGACTCCTCGTGACTTGGCTATCGATGCAGAAATAAAGGCTATAGAGAAGCTCATTGATGCAGAAGAATATTCAGAAGCAAGAAAGCTGCTGGATATGATGCTTGAACGTCCAGGCAGTGAGGCAAATCCTGAATTGACAAGAATAGAGGCAACATTATCATTCTTTGAAGATTAGGTCATGATAAAGATAGCGAAGAACAAAGAGCCCAAAGAATGGACCGAATATAGAAACACTCCGGGCGTGGATTATCAATCCATCCCGGAGCTCGTGGAATCGTTGCTGAAAGAGCAGGGATATATCTGTGCTTATTGTATGCGCAGAATACCTCATCGTGACAAACTGTATAAGAAAGACGGCATAAAGTATGTGCTTACAGACGAAAGCCATCGTATTGAGCATATCCTGTCTCGAGATAATCATCCTGAAAGAAAACTTGATTACAATAATATGGTGATTTGTTGTCCGGGACATATTGGTGACGAAGACCATTGCGACCGACTAAAAGGCAGCAATGACATTTCATTCTCACCGTTGGATTCTGCGTTCATATCCACTCTGTCATACAAAACAGACGGCGAAATCGTGTCATCGGAGCAGAAATATAACAAGGAAATAAACGAAGTGCTAAATCTCAATACTCCTTTGCTAAAACAGAACAGGAAAGAGAGCTGGGAAAGTGTAAAGAGGGAACTGATCGCAATAAAGAAAGGCAATGCATGGAGCAAAGCCCTAATAGAGAAATACATCCAGAAATATCGCTCAATGCACATTAACAAAGAAGGAAAGTCACAATACATTCCTTATTGCGGAATTGTCGTATATAACCTACAAAAGAAATACAGACAGATTCAATAACAAACAATCATTATGGCAAAAGACTACAGCGAAGACCTGCTCATACAAAAGAGTACTGCCGAACTTCTGGAAAAGGAGCTTGGCTGGCACTCCGTGTATGCCTACGACAGCGAGGTGCTCGGAGAGCAAGGCACTCTTGGTAGGAAGAGCCAGCGTGAAGTGGTGCTGACGCGTCATCTGAGGCTGGCTCTGAAACGTCTCAATCCGTGGATGAACGAGAAGCAGATGACGGAAGCCGTGGAGCGAATGACAGAATACAAGAGCAGCCAGACTCTCATTCAGATAAACGAGGAGAAGTATGGATACGTGCGCGACGGTGTGCCGGTCACTCAGACGAAACCGGACGGTACGACGCAGACGATGCGGGCTCGCGTGATAGACTTTGCCGTGGCGGACAACAACGAGTTTGTTGCCGTAAGGGAACTTTGGATAAAAGGTGCCATACACAGGCGCAGGGCTGACGTGGTGTGCTATGTGAACGGACTGCCGCTGATATTCATCGAACTGAAAAACCATGACCAGGACATCCAGAACGCATATACGGACAACTATCGCGACTACCTGGACACCATTCCGCACCTGTTCCATCATAACGCCATGATTATGCTGAGCAACGGCATGGAGAGCCGTGTGGGCACGGTGGGCGCCAAGTGGGAGTTCTTTCATGAATGGAAGCGACTCACGGAAATGGACCACGGCAACATAGAACTGCCCACCATGCTGCACGGCATCTGTAAGAAGGAGAACCTGCTGGACCTTATAGAGAACTTCATACTCTTCGACCATAGCGGCGGTACGACGGTGAAGATTCTCGCACGCAACCACCAGTATCTGGGCGTCAACCAAGCCGTGGAGATGTACAGGCATCGTGACGTGATGAAGGGCAAGCTGGGCGTGTTCTGGCATACGCAAGGTTCGGGCAAGAGCTACTCAATGGTGTTCCTTGCACAGAAGATCAGACGCAAGTTTGAAGGGTCGCCCACGATTGTGGTGCTGACTGACCGCGACGAACTGAACAAGCAGATATCGGACACGTTCGAGAACTGCGGACTCTTGGGCGGGCTGAAAGCCAAGCAGTTTATAGCGCAGAGCGGAGACGACCTGCGCCGGAAGCTCATGGGCAATCCCTCGTTCGTCTTCTCGCTGATACAGAAATTCAACAAGGCTGACGCCGAACCTATACGTCCTGACCATGACATCATCGTAATGAGCGATGAGGCACACCGCACGCAGAACGGCGTCTTTGCCGACAACCTCATGCACATGCTCCCAACTGCCAACCGTATAGGATTTACGGGCACGCCATTGCTGCGTGACGACAACATCACGGCTCGCACCTTCGGACAGTATGTCAGCATTTACGACTTTAAGCGTGCCGTGGAGGACAAAGCCACCGTGCCCCTCTACTATGAGAACCGTGGCGAGAAACTGCAGGAGCTGAAGAATCCGAAGATAAACGAAGAGATTGCAGCAAGGCTGGACGAGGAAGAGCTCACTCCTTCGCAGCAAGCCAAGTTGGAACGCGAATTTGCGCAGGAGGTGCATCTGCTCACAGCCGAGAAGCGACTGAGAGTGGTGGCGCACGACTTTGTGCGTCATTACAGCGACGTATGGACAAGCGGCAAGGCTATGGTGGTGAGCTTCAACAAGGTGACCTGCGTGCGTATGTATAACTACGTGCAGGAATACTGGCAGAAGGAAACCGAAGAGATAAGGAAAAAGACAGAGAAGGCCGCCTCGCAGCAGGAAGTGCAGGAGCTGAAGCGAAAGCTGAAATGGATGGAAGAGACGGAGATGGCTGTGGTGGTGTCGCAGGAGCAGAACGAGATACAGACCTTCAAGAAATGGCATCTCGACATCACGCCTCATCGTGAGAAGATGGAGAAGCGCGAGCTGGACAAGGAGTTCAAGGATGCGGACAACAGGCTGCGCGTGGTCTTCGTCTGCGCCATGTGGCTGACCGGCTTCGACGTTAAGACGCTGTCGTGCCTCTACATCGACAAGCCGATGAAAGCGCACACCCTCATGCAGACCATTGCCAGAGCCAACCGTGTGGCGGAAGGAAAGACCAACGGTCTGGTGATTGACTACATCGGCATCGTAAAGGCTCTGCGTCAGGCATTGGCGGACTATACGGCCAATCCTGACGGAGGCAACGGCGGCAACGACCCTACCATCAGTAAAGAGGAACTCATAAAGAACGTATGGGAGACCATCGCTGCGGCGGAAGCTTTCCTCAACGAGAAGGAATATGCGCTGCAGGATCTGATAGACGCCCAGTCGTTCTGCAAGTTGTCGCTCCTTAAAAAGGCTGCCAACCTGCTTTGCGACACGATAGAGACAAGAAAGACGTACTGCACCTATGCCTCCTCGCTTCTCCGCCTCTGGAAATATCTGGACAGAGAAGACATCATCGGCGACATGCGGAAGAAGAAGGATGCGCTGGAAGCCATATACAAGGAGCTGCAGAAGAAACGCAAGCATGCCGACATAACTGACCTTAGCGTCGCCATCAACAACATCGTAAACGAATATCTGGAGGTGGACGAGAGACAGGGAATGGTGGCGGACAGCGGCAGAAGGTTCGACATCAGCGGCATCAATTTCGACATCCTCCGTCGTGAGTTTGCCAAGCGTGAGGACAAGAACCTCGTGCTGCGCGACATACAGGACCTCATTCAGGAACGTCTGGCAAGGCTCCTTGCCGAAAACCCGTCCCGCATAAACTTCTACGAGAGATATCAGGAGATTATCAAGGCGTACAACCAGGAGCAGAACAGAGCCACTATTGAGAAAACCTTCGACGACCTCATGCACCTCTCGCAGACGCTGAGCGATGAAGAGAAGCGTTACGTCCGCGAGGGGTTCAAGAGTGACGAAGAACTCTCCCTCTACGACCTCCTGCTGAAGGACAACCTCACAAAGCCGGAAATAAAGAAGCTGAAGAACATAGCCATTGACCTGCTCGCCAAAATAAAGAGCCAGCTCGCGGTGATGAGCAATCCGTTCCAGAACCCAACAGCTCGCGCAACGCTCATCGTGACAATACGCGACGTTCTGTGGCAAGAACTGCCGGAGAGCTATTCTGAGGAGAGCATCAACTTCTACAGAGACCAGGTGTATGACTACGTGAGCCAGAGATACGGCAACGCATGATTCGTTAAACTCACGTTTGCTTTTAAGATTTTTTTATTTTCCGTACATTCGAAAAGTCCGATATTTCGACACTAACCCGATATATTTGTTGTATATTTGCACTTGCTAAAAATTAATTTATGAAGACAACAAATCTATTGCGATCTACAGCGGTGGCTGCTTTATTGCTCTTTATGGGCATCATCAATGCAGCAGCTGCTCCAAACCTCACCCAGTATGTCAACCAGTATGTCGGAACAGGTGGACACGGCCATACGTTTATGGGCGCCAATGTGCCCTTCGGACTCGTTCAGCTCGGCCCCACGGAGCCTACACGCGGTTGGGACTGGTGCTCAGGCTATTATTATGACGACAACGAGCTTATAGGCTTCGGCCACATGCACCTCTCAGGCACCGGCATCGGATGTCTCGGCGACGTGGCTTTCCTGCCCATCAAGGACAGCAAGCAGACGGCGGCACGCTTCTCGCATGACGACGAGAAGATGCACCCGGGCTATTACTCGCTCCGCCTTCACGAACCCGAAGTGCTCGTGGAACTTACCGCTACGGAACGTTGCGGCTTCCATCGCTACACATTCCAGAACGGCGCCAAGGCACAGCTCGCACTCGACCTCTCGCAGTGCATAGGATGGGACAAGCTCAATGACTGCCTCCTCACACAGGAGACGCCCACCCGCCTCACCGGATTCCGCCGCTCCAACGGATGGGCAGCAGACCGCCGCATCTACTTTGACATCGAGTTTTCGCAGCCTGTAACCGTGCAGCGACTCGACTCGATGGAGCGCGTGATGCTCACAGTAAGCGACGCCACGAAGCCGTTGCTCGTAAAGGTGGCGCTCTCGCCCGTCAACATTGACAAGGCAAAGGCCAACATGGCTGCCGAACTGCCCGCATGGGACTTCGATGCTGCCGTTAAAGCTGCCGATGAGGCTTGGAACCGTCAGCTCTCGCGCATCGAGATTCAGACCAACGACCTCACCAAGAAGCGCATCTTCTATACTGCCATGTATCATCTCATGACCTCATGCTCTAAGTTCAACGACGTTGACCTCGAGTATCGTGGCGCAGACGGAAAGGTGCACAAGGCAGACTTCACCAACTACACCACACTCTCGCTCTGGGACACATACCGCGCATCACACCCGCTCATGAGCTTCCTCTTCCCCGAGATGCAGCGCGACTTCGCCAAGACATTCCTCAACATCTACAAGCAGCAGGGACGCCTCCCCGTATGGCATCTCATGGGATCAGAGACCGACTGCATGGTGGGCAACCCCGGTGCCATCGTACTTGCCGACCTTACCATGAAGGGACTGGTGGAGGACAAGGAGCTTGCCTTCGAAGCCCTGAAAGCCACACAGATGAAGGACGACCGCTCGCTCGGTCTGCTCAAGGAGCACGGCTACATCCCCTGGAACCTCGAGCCCACCAACGAGACCGTCGCTAAGGCGCTGGAATACTGCGAGGCTGACGACGGCGTGGCAAAGGTGGCAAAGATGCTCGGCAAGACAGCCGATCAGGAATACTTCTACAACCGCTCACGCTCATACAAGAAATACTGGGATCCGAAGACACGCTTCCTCCGTGCCATCAGCACCGACGGCACCTTCCGCGAGCCCTTCAATCCCTTCTTCGCAGAGCACCGCACCAACGACTACACCGAGGGCAACGCTTGGCAGTACACCTTCCTCGTTCCCCATGACGTGCGTGGCCTTATCTCGCTCTTCGGTTCGGACAAGGCATTCATGACCAAGCTCGACTCGCTCTTCTTCGTAGAAGGCTACGCCGGCGACAACGCTTCGCCCGACATGTCAGGCATGACAGGACAGTATGCCCACGGCAACGAGCCCAGCCACCATGTTATATATATGTATAACTACGCCGGACGTCCCGACAAGGCTGCTCCTATGCTCCGCAAGATGATGAACGAGATGTATCGCGACCAGCCAGACGGACTCTCAGGCAATGAGGACGTAGGTCAGATGTCGGCATGGTATATCATCTCTGCCATGGGACTCTATCAGGTGGACCCCGTAGGCGGACGCTTCGTAATCGGATCGCCGCTCTTCGACAAGGCTTCGGTAAACGTCGGTGGCGGCAAGAAGTTCACCGTAGTGGCTAAGAACAATTCGGACCGCAACATCTACGTGCAGAGCGCACGTCTCAACGGCAAGCCACACAGCAAGTCATACATCGAGTTTGATGACATCCGCCACGGCGGAACACTGGAACTGGTGATGGGCCCGAAGCCATCTAAGTGGGGCACAAAGAAGGCTGACAGACCATAAAGCTGGCAGCCGGACAATCAGAGAGAAAAAACAACAGGTCATACACAACTTAATATTTTACTGTTATGAATCTTCATCTAAGTTCACAGATTGTACTTAACAAAGTTCCTGAACAGTACTACCGTCCTCGTACAGCAGTGGAGCGTTCAGAGATTACGCGTTGTGAGAAAATCTTCACCGACATCTTCCCAAGCGTGGAAGAAGGAGCCAAGCTCATTGCTGACAGCGTGGAGAAGGAGATAAAGCGTGCCAAGGAAGCAGGCAGAAAATGCGTGCTCGCCCTCGGTACGGGTCTCTCGCTCACTCCCGTCTATGAGGAACTCGTGCGCCGTCATAAGGAATGCGGACTGAGCTTCGACAATGTCGTAGTGTTCAACGCATACGAATATTTCCCCCTCAACGCCGACAGCAAGCACAGCGCCATCAGTCAGCTGCGCGCACGCTTCCTCGACCACGTGGACGTGAAGGCAGAGAACATACACACACCCGACGGACGCATCGGACAGGAAGACGTCCTCGAGCACTGCCGCGCCTATGAGCAGCTCATCGCAGCCGAAGGCGGACTCGACATCGCCCTCCTCGGCATCGGACGTATGGGCAACATTGCCACCAACGAGCCTGGCTCGAGCCTCGCATCGCAGAGTCGCATCATCCTCATCGACCAGACCTCACGCGACGAGATGACCAACAGTTTCGGCACACAGGAGCAGGTGCCGCCGTGCTCCATCACCATGGGTGTGCACACCCTCCTCTCAGCCCACAAGATGTTCCTTACGGCATGGGGCGAGGAGAAGGCAGAGATGGTGCAGAAGATAGTGGAAGGTCCCGTTACGGACGCCATCCCCGCATCCTTCGTACAGACACATAACGACGCCAAGTTTGTCTGCGACCTTGCTGCCGCCGCCAAGCTGACGCGCATCGTCCACCCCTGGCTCGTCACCAACTGCGAGTGGAACGAGAAGACCATCCGCGCCGCCGTCGTCTGGCTGTGCCAGCTTCTGGACAAGCCAATCCTCAAGCTCACCAACAAGGACTATAACGAGAACGGACTCTCTGACCTTCTCGCCCGTTTTGGTTCGGCATACAACTGCAACATCAAGATATTCAACGACCTGCAGCACACCATCACAGGATGGCCCGGCGGCAAGCCCAATGCCGACGACACCAACCGTCCGGAGCGTGCCATGCCGGCACAGAAGCGCGTGATAGTGTTCTCGCCCCATCCCGATGACGACGTCATCTCTATGGGTGGTACCATCCAGCGTCTCGTCAAGCAGGGCCACGACCTGCATGTGGCCTATGAGACCAGTGGCAACATTGCCGTAGGCGACGAGGAGGTGACACGCTTCATGCACTTCGTCAATGGTTACAACCAGCTCTTTATGGACAGCAAGGACGAGGTCATCACCAAGATGTACAAGGACATCAAGAAGACACTCAAGAACAAGAAGGAGGGCGATGTAGATACTCCCGAGGTGCGCACCATCAAGGGTCTTATCCGCCGTGGTGAAGCCCGTACAGCATGTACTTACAACAATATACCTCTCGACCACGTCCACTTCCTTGACCTTCCGTTCTATGAGAGCGGCAAGATAGAGAAGCTCCCCATGACCGAGAAGGATGTAGAGATTGTACGCGAACTGCTCCGCAAGGTTCAGCCCCACGAGATATTCGTTGCCGGCGACCTGGCAGACCCCCACGGCACCCACCGCAAGTGTACCGACGCCGTCTTTGCAGCTATCGACGAAGAGAAGAACGCCGGTGCCGAGTGGCTCAAGGACTGCCGCATCTGGATGTACCGTGGTGCGTGGGCTGAATGGGAAATCGAGAACATAGAGATGTGCGTGCCCATGAGCCCCGAGGAACTCCGCGCCAAGCGCAACTCCATCCTCAAGCACTCTTCACAGATGGAGAGCGCTCCCTTCCTGGGCAACGACGAGCGCCTGTTCTGGCAGCGTGCCGAAGACCGCAACCGTGCCACTGCAGCTCTCTACGACTCGCTCGGACTGGCATGCTACGAGGCTATGGAGGCATTCGTAGAGTACAAGCCACTCTAACCGCAAGCACATTAACTTAACATAGAGGCAGCCTTTCTGTCTTGGGCCATAGGTTCAGACAGCAGAGGCTGCTTTTTTGTGACCTCTCGGCAGCGCCCTTGCCGCCGATAGCGAAGCCCGTGGTCGCTGCTCTCGCCGTCAGCACAGCTTCCGTCGGGGTAAATACGACTACCAGGCAGAAATGAAGGTACGGATTGATACGGCTTTTCGTTCGTATCAATCTGTGATGGTGCAGATGCCGACAGGTACGGAAAAAAGCAAACGGTTTATCCTGAGTGAGAATGTGGAAGAATGTGACGCACTCTATGATTTGTATTATGACGGTGAGAATCCACCAATCTTCAAGAAGCGGAAGAAGAGTTATGAATTGTAGAAGACATTGACGATGTATAGCAAAGGCGGATGTCCAAGATGGAGAGTCTTGGGCATCCGCCTTTGAGTTTGTGTTATGGTTATGGTTTAAGCAAATTAATAGGAGCTACATATACACCATCTTCACGCTGATA
>ERZ1026894.1160-NODE-1160-length-16356-cov-7.222379_pt1 | contig 16356 bp, 10 predicted proteins | sample MGYA00380177_ERZ1026894 | MGnify/ENA primary metagenome ERZ1026894 (study PRJEB33269, sample SAMEA4719813) | human gut metagenome | biome: human-associated habitat; feature: organic feature; material: feces | place: Cameroon | collected 2013-10 ... | reverse complement strand
AGCCCCAGGTGTCCGATTCCCCCAAGCCGAAGCAGCCCGCGGACACCCGCCCCGCAACTCCCGGCCCTGGCGCCCAGGGTGCGTATTACAAGGGGTTCTTCAAGGTCGCGGAACGACCGCTGCCGGCAAAGTTGAATTCAGCCGTGTCGGAGGCTCGTTCGGGGCTGGTCATCGACCTCAATACGAATACCATCCTCTGGCAGAAGAATGCCGACAAGAGCTATCCCATCGCGTCCCTCACCAAGTTGCTGACCTCAGTCATGCTCATGGAGCATCTCGAGGCCACGCCGGGCGGCAGCCTGAAGACGAAGGTGACGGTCACCTCCTCCGACCGCGCCTACTTCAAGAGGAACTCAATCAACGGAGTCTATCTCGATACCAATGAGAGCTACTCCCTTGACGAATACCTGATGTGCATGATTGTCGGAAGCGCCAACGACTGCGCCTACGTGGTGGGGCGATATCTCGCCGGCGGAGACGGCGACGCGTTCCCCGCGATGATGAACAGGCGGGCAAAGGAACTGGGGCTCGCAGGGATGAATTTCAACAACGCGAACGGACTCCCAATCAAAAACGGCTCCACCCGGCGCGAAAATACCGGCAGCGCCCTGGAAGTGGCATATCTTGCCCTCCGGGCGATGAAATACCCCGAAATCATGAAGTGGGCGAAGACCACGCATGGAAGAATCCGCGCCGACAAGAAAAACCCCTTCGATGTCAACTCGACAAACAAACTCCTGCGGGGAAGGGTGAACGGAGTCAATGGACTCAAGACGGGGTTCACAGACGGCGCGGGATACTGCATCGTCGTCACATGCGAGCGTGACGGCAGGAAGAGAATGGTGCTGCTGATGGGAGTGGGGGGCAGCGACCGCGGAAAGAGGCGCGACGAGATTGCCAGGCTTCTCCTGGAGTGGTCCTACGAATCATGAAGCTTTCAGTCATCATCCCAGTCTACAACGAGGCGTCCACAGTCGCCACGGTCATCGAATCAGTCCGCCAGTGCGGTGTGCCGGACCTTGAAATCCTGGTGGTTGACGACTGTTCCACCGACGGCCCCTCCGAGGTGCTTGCCGCCATGACTCCCGCCGCCGACCTGCGGGTCTTCCGCCACGAGAGAAACATGGGCAAGGGGGCTGGCATCCGCACCGCCCAGGAGAATGTGACTGGAGACGTGGTGATCATACAGGACGCGGACCTCGAGTATTCCCCGAAGGAGTTTCCTGGAATGCTGAAGCACTTCGAGGAGGGGAGGGCGGACGCTGTATTCGGGTCGCGCTACTCCGGCACCTGCCATCTTGTGGATTCATTCTGGCATTACAAGGGCAACCAGTGGCTTACGGGCTTCTCGAACTTCTGGTCGAATCTCCATCTCACCGACATGGAGACATGCTACAAGATGATCTCCGCGCCGCTCTTCAAGAGCTTCAGGCTGGAGTGCAACCGCTTTGGCTTCGAACCCGAAGTCACCGCGAAACTGGCGAAGGCGAAGGCGCGGATTTTCGAGATGCCCATCGCGTATACGCCAAGACCATACGACGCAGGAAAGAAGATTGGCTGGCGTGACGGCGTAGCCGCACTCTGGTATATCCTCAAATACAACATTTTCTAGTCTCCATATCCCGGAATTCCCAATATCCAGTGAGGGCAGCAAGATGAAACCCAGGGACATCCTACTTATGCTTCTTGTCATCATATTGCTGGGGGGGGGCGTGGGGCTCATTCTGCCTTTATGGAATGAACAGACCCGTCTCGTGGAGGAATTGCGCGCCGCCCAGTCGGAGGTGGAGCGCCTCAAGGACGAGTTGCGGCAGCGGGACCAGCAGATCCAGAAGCTCAAGCAGGGGGACCGCGAGGTTGTCGAGAGCGTCGCGCGGGACAAGTTCGGGCTTGCGAAGGAGGGCGAGGTGATCTATCAGATTCCAAGGGCCAAGGAAAACCCGAAGCCCGAGGAAAAGTAGGAGACGGGGCCAATGGCGACTGTCAGACTCCAGACTCCCCTTGACGAGGCACTCGTCCGCTCCCTCCGCATAGGCGACCAGGTGCTCCTCTCTGGAAGAATCCACACGGCACGGGACGCGGCGCACAAGTATCTTGCATCCGAAGGCACTTCGCCCGCAACGCTTCCCGCAGGACTGGAGCTCCAGGGAGGCGTCCTCTACCACTGCGGTCCCGTCATGGTGCGGGATGATGGGGGAAGCTGGCGCGTGACTGCCGCAGGCCCCACTACCTCCGCCCGCGAGGAGCCATACCAGGGCGAGGTCCTACGGCGCTATGGAGTCCGTGCAATCATCGGAAAGGGAGGCATGGGGGACGCGACAAGGCGCGCGCTTGCGGAGTGCGGCGCGGTCTATCTCTCGGCCGTCGGCGGCGCCGCCCAGGTGCTTGCCGCCTCCGTGCAACGCGTCGAGGATGTCTATTTCCTGGAGGAGTTCGGCTCCCCCGAGGCGATGTGGTCCCTGTTCGTCCACGACTTCCCAGCCGTTGTCACAATGGATTCGACGGGTGAAAGCCTCCATGACAGAGTCCTCAGGCAGTCGTCGGCCATCGCCGAAATACTCCTCCGGTAAGGCCCGCCACAGATGCGCAGAACCCCCGGCAAGCTGAATCTCTACCTGACTGTCGGGGAAAGGCGCGACTCCGATGGACGGCACCTGATACGGACGGTCTTCTATCCCTTCTGGAGGGTGGTGGACACGGTCGAGGTGGTTCGAAGCACCCCGGGGAGCGGCCTGTCCATCCGGACGACCGGAAGGGAGATTCCCGGGGAGGAGTCCGACAATCTCGCGCTTCGGGCTGTCGATGGGTATTGCGGTCGTCTTGGCATCCAGCCAGACTTCGAGATTCGCCTCCACAAGGCGATTCCAGTGGCCGCTGGAATGGGAGGCGGCTCCTCTGACGCAGCCGCCGCGCTGCTCGAGGTCAACGGGCTGGAAAAACGCGCATCCGAGGAGGAACTCCAGGAAATCGCCGCGTCACTGGGCGCGGACGTGCCATTCTTCCTGAATCCGGTCCCATCCCTGGCCACAGGCGTAGGCGATATCCTGGAACCCCTCGAATCTTTCCCTGAGCTGAACCTCCTCGTCATCTATCCGGGCGTCCATTCGCCTGTCGCATGGGCATACCAGAACTGGCGCCGCCCAGATGGACTCCGCCCGCCTGAATGGCCGCCGCCAAAGGACTGCGACTGGGGGGGATTCCTTTGGAACGACCTGGGATTCGCCGTCGCGGAGCGGTATCCCGAGGTAAGAAATGCGCTTGATGACATAAGGTCTTGCGGTGCAAGGAGTTGCATTGTTTCAGGCAGCGGCAGCGCAGTCTTCGGGGTTTTTGACGGGGCGGAGGAGCTGGAAGCCGCGCGCCGTCGTCTTTCCATCGCCTGGGAAGTTCTCTGAAGGGCGCTTGGAGAGCAGTTGAATTGTCTTATATTAGGGGAGTTGTCCGGAAAAGTCAGTTTTGACAGGAGGAGTGTAGAGATGAACAATCAGAATTATCCAGAATACGGCAGACGTGACAATGCCTTTGAGATGCAGGAGGTCAGTTTCATCAACAAGGTCTATGGAACCATGACCCTGGGGTTGCTTCTGACCGCGTTTGTGGCGTATTACGTCTACAAGACCATGCCGCCGGAGACCTACGCCACAGTCATGCTGCCATGCTGTCTTGCCGAAGTCGCGTTGGTGCTTGTGCTTTCCTTCATGATCATGAAGCTCCCTCCCATCGTGGCGTTCTTCATGTTCCTGGGGTATTCCGCGCTCAACGGGGTCACCCTGTCGGTATTGCTTCATGCCTACAAGATCACCTCGGTAACCAATATCTTCCTGACCACGGCAATCGTCTTCGGCGTGATGTCGGTCTATGGCCTTGTCACGCGTCGTGACCTGACAACCATCGGGAATCTGGCCTTGATGTCGTTGCTGGGAATCATCATCGCGATGCTTGTCAATTTCTTCCTGCGTTCACAGATGCTGGATATGATGCTCTCCATCCTGGGCGTCCTTGTCTTTGTCGTATTGACCGCATACGACACCCAGAAAATCAAGAGAATCCACGAGGCCGGCTGCAACCATACGGGAATAGCAATAATCGGCGCCCTGAGCCTCTATCTGGATTTCATCAACCTGTTCCTGCACCTCATCCGCCTCCTCGGAAAGAGGAAGTAGCGGAAAGCAAGACACTCCTGCGCTGAAGGTCAATGCCCCGGCGTAGGAGTGCTGCGTGCCGCGTGTGCTGCGCGGCCTGCCCCTCGACTCCCGAAGGACTGCCCAGGAGGCGAGGGGCTGTCTCTTTCAATGCCTCACTTGACAAGGCACTGCGTTCCCGGGCAGTAGACGGCCTCCTTGTCGTCGTAGTATGGATACGCCCTGGATGCGGCTGCCGCGTATTTCCCCTGGAATGTCGCAGTCAGTGAGATATTTACGGTGACGCTTGCGTTGGCATCAAGTCCACGCCAGTAGAGGACTACCGTATTGTCGCGGGTTTCGTATGACGCGATGGTTCCTGCGTCCCGCAGTTCCTTGAGCTGTTCGTATCTGGGTTCGAGTCCTCCCGGGATTGCGATGACTGCCAGCGGCATGTTGACGGCCTTGTCGGTGGCGTTTTCGACCTTGACGGCGAGTTGCATGGGCTCTCCGGCGGCGGCTTCACTCCTGTCGAGCGTCGTCGTCATCCTGAGGGGGCCTTTGCTTGCGTTCAGGCGTGTCATTGCATCCAGCTTCATCGATGCTGTGAGTTCGCTTTCGCCGGTCAGCCGGATTTCGAGGGTGTGTTCTCCCGGTGTCAGCGCGAGCCCGCAGTCGGGCAGCGAAAGGATGCCGGTGGACTTTTCGTCGAATGGGACTGGTGCCCCGAAGGGATTGCCGTCCAGGTAGAGCTGTGCCTCGCCGGGAGTCTTCGGCTTTGCGAATGTCGCGTCGTATGCGTTGATTGCCTTCAGGACGAGGACCGTGGACTGTGTCGAACCGAACTTCCCTGCCTCGCAGGACTTTGCAAGCATGGTCATCGCGGTCTCGGTCTGCATCGCGAAATCCGCCCCGAGCCGAATCCATGCCAGTGCGGCAAGGGATGTGCATTCCAGGTTCCTTGAAAGTTCTCCCGAGCATGTGATTGTCGTGCCGGGGTATTTCATCGTGCCGTCGTCCTTCAGGTTTTTGGCGAGGATGCGCCCGAATTCCTCAGCGCGGGGGCGTTCTCCTGCGAGGAAGAGGATGTTTGCCGAGAGAGCCTTCAGGTAGTCGTCCTGCGCCTCTGCGGCGCGTTTTGCAACCGCCTCGATCTCCTTCTTGAGCTTGGCCGGGCTTTCGCCGCTTTCGAGGAGCGCCCAGAGGATATACGCGTTGGCTGTCTCAGCGGGGGCGTGTCCAAAGGAGTCCAGTGCCCGTTGGCTCTGCTTGAAGCCACCGTTGCCGTCGCGGCGGTCAAGGAGCCACTTCCGCGTATTCTCCAGCATCGACTGGTCGACGGGCATTACCTTCGCCATGTCGTTGAACTCCATCAGGCCGTATGCGGTGAGCGCCTCGTGCCCTGGGTCGTCGCCAAACCACTCGTATCCCTTCTCCCTGCATTCGAAGGAGACGAGCATCTTGTAACCCTCGTCGAGAAGATCCTGCGCCTTCTTGACCTTCGCAGGATCGATGCCCGCATGGCTCAGGAAATACTGCTGTGCCATGACAAGCGGGTAGTTCGTCGAACTGGCCTGCTCAAAGCATCCGTGGGGCTGGCGCAAAAGCGCGTTGAGGGCGGCCTCCATGGTGGCCGCGGGAGAGGTATATACCTGCGCAACCAGCTTCTGGGAGCCATTCTCGACTTCGGCGGGAATGACGAAGCGGAAGGCAAATGGCGACTTGGAGGAGACCTTCGCCCCCGCAGATTCCGAATACGGGAAGAGCGGCGAGAGAATGGAGACCTCCCGCGTGACGGCGTCCACATTGCCGCCGGCGACTGCCTTGACGGTGACCTTGGCGGTGCAGGGCTTCGTCGCCTCGACCTTTACGGGGACGGCGCGGCGTTCGCCTGGAGCAAGGGGCGCGGCGCCAGCCACGGGCTGCTCGACAAGGCGGAGTCCTTCGCCGACTTCAATGGTCAGGTTCGCCCCGGCAAGGGGAGCCTTCGTCATGTTGACGAGTGTCACGGGCAGGATTGCCTGGTCTCCTGCCGTCAGGAAGAGTGGCATCTTCACTTCGGCATAGAAGGGTTGGACAGAGCGCAGCTCCGCGGTGGCCTCGCCGAGGGCCCCGTTGTTGCCGAAGGAGTCGGCCATCACCTTGAATGCGCCAATCGTGTCGGGCAGTTCGAAGGAGACTTCCCTCTTGCCTGTGCGCGGGTCGGTCTGGAGATTCGCCGACCAGTAGACCGTCTCCTGGAAGTCCACCCTGTCTCCGGGCTTGCGGTCCTTGCGGGCCTGGTGCGCGTATTCGCGAACCACCCACTCCTCCACCTCCGGAATCCACGGGCGGCGGGGGACAAGATGCTTCGCCATCGCAGCGAACTCCACTTCGTCAAGGGCCTCCGCCGGAGCCTCCGCCGCAGCCTCTTCAATGACTTCGCCTCCCCTGACATCGGCGCCTTCGTCAAAATCCAGCATGAGGCCATCCTCCTCCTGGGCATACACGGCCTCCTTCGGTTCCGCTCCGTAGGCGTTCGCCATCATGTAGAGGATTCCGGGGCCTCTGCCTCTGGCAATCGGCATTGGGACGATGCTGAAGTCGATCTCCGGGGCGAGGGCGCGGCGAAGCGCATCTTCGTACTGCTTCGCGATTTCCGTCTTGCGGAGCGGAATGAACCGCCTCCAGCCCTGGGTTCCGAGGAGCAGGTCGATTTTGGCGTCGGCAAGCGGGTCGCCGGGGTCGAAGTAGTCCCCCGCGTCGGCGAAGGCATGGACCTCGTTTTCGAGGTAGACCATTGCGGGAAGCCGCGGAGCAATGTCGCGCCTGTCCTTCATTTCGGCGACTGACGCGTCGGTGACGGTCAGGCCGACATTCGCGGCAACGGGCGTGCCCGCATCGTCGCGCGTCTCAATGACCAAGGTGACTTTTTCGCCTGGAGTATAGTCGCGGTCCAGTCCGGAAACCGTTGTGTGGACGCGGAATTTTGGACGCCTGAAGATCAGGCGTTCTGCAAGCGGCGTGTCATCGGTGGCATAGAGGGTCGCGATGAGGACTCCCTCCCGCTCCCCCGCATCCAGCGTGGCTTCGGTCTGCCCGGCCTTGACGGCGACCCGCGAAAGTTCCTTGTCCCGCTTGCGCAGTGTGACATAGCCCGGAGTCTTCGTTGCGTCGGCGGATGTGGCTATCTTCACCACTATCGCCTCGCTGTAGCCGTAGGCGTTCCTTGTTGCGGCGATGAGTGACCCGGACTTCGCCTCGGGAAGCGCGAAGACACGGGTCTGCCCAGTGGCGGCATTGCGGATTTCAAGGGTGTAGGCAACCCCTTTCTTCGGGGTGAACTCAATAATGCCGCGCCCGTCGAAGATGGTCGAGAAGTCGACGACAGCCTGCCCGTCGGCGTCCTTGACGACCCCCGCAATGTCCGCGCCAATGCCGTTTTTCTGCCTGGCCTCGACATAGATTCTGCCGGGAACGTCGGCGGCCAGGTCGCCGCCCTCAGGATAGAAGTCCACGGTGTAGTTGTCGAGGAGGACGGGGATGCTCTTGCCCGCGGATTCACTGACGCCGCCGTCGTGGACCGTGAAGTTCAATGTTCCGATTCCATCCTTGACTTCGGCGGGGAGCTTGAAGGAGACTCGCGCGGTGTCGCCGTCAACGGCCGCCTCGTCTGTCTCGAAGATCATCGCGCCGTCGAGGATTGCCGCGGCCGAGACCTTCGGCGACTGGACTGCATCGCCCTCGGCACGGGAGAATTTCACGACCGCGGTGACTTCTTCGCCCGGGAGGTAGCCCCGCTTGAGGAAGTCAATCTGGGTGCGTATCCGGGGCGCGCGATATGCCCGGACTTCGAAGGTGCGTTCGGCTGGCGCCGCTTCGCCGCCCGCCACGCGGAACTTGTAGATGCCGCCGGCCGCGTCGTCGGGAATCTTCCAGGAGACGGCGCCGACCGACTGCTCGTACTCCATCGCATCGTCGGCGAGGGAGTCCCCCTTGGGACCGACAATCTTCCATTCGAAATCCGTGTATCCCGTGAGGAAGTCGTTCAGCGGGTAGTTGGTCATGCCGTCCAGGACGACTGCGCGCACATGGACAGTCTCCCCGGGGTGGTAGATTTGCTTGTCGGTGGAGATGTAGTGCAACGGTCGCCCCGTGCGGTTCTGCGCGGCTTGGAGGAATGCAGGTGCCATGGCCAGTATCAGTATGGAGAGTAGAATGTTACGCATAATGGTAGATGGCTAGTTGTTTCGGGCTCGTCGGATTGAGTCATCAAGATTGTAGAGTGCGGCGTTCATCGCCTGCTTCGCAAGCCGCGCATAGCAGGCGCCATCGTCTCCCGGATGGAAATAGAGGAAGTGCGCCAGCGAAGCCGTGCCTTCATAGCGGAATTTCCAGACGACGCTTTTGGTTTCACGGTCGACCAGCATGAAGTCCAGCGCGAGGGTGTTGTGGGAGACCGCAGTCGGAAAGCCCACGACCCAAAGAACCGGCGCAAGAAGATAGGTGACGCCGTAGGTCAGGCGCTCCCCCTCGTATTTCGTGGAATGAATAGTCCCCATGAGGACGAGCCTGGTGGTCGCATTCTCGGGCTTCTCCGCAAAAAGCACGTCCTCGAACAATTCCGAATGCCTGACGCTGACGACCGCCGCCTCGGCCAGTTCCCTGTCAAAGTGGCACCAGTAGCTGCGCAGTGTCGCAAGAGGGTCGCTCCGGTTTTCCGGAATCTCGCGGCTTATCCACGCGAAGGGCATTAAGGGAATCCATCCGTAGGCAAAGGTGCCCCGGTCCAGACGCGACTCCACGTCAATGCCATGGTCGCCCTCCTCCCCGAGGTTTTCGGCAAGCATCTTCGATGGTCGCCTGTCCCTGAAGGGCAATACGGTCACTGGTGGAAGCTGGCGCGCCTCGGAGTCAATGCGCTGGTACATGACCCCCTCCGCAGAGGCATAGTCGAACTTCTTGGCGGAGACGCAGGAGGTGCCCGAAAACGCCAGGAGCATGGCGACCCCAAAAGGGAGAAACGATAGATACGCCCGCATGTTTGTGATTATCTATTTGTCTTGCTGATTGTCTTTTCAAGCGCGTAGCGCAGGGCCTCCCGCTCGAAATCGCGCTGCGTGCCGTAGGAGATGCCTGCCGCATCCAGGTCGGTGCTCATCACAACCGCCTGTATAGGCACCAACTCCACGGAAAAAGCCCCTTCACGCCATATCTGAAACTCGCCCACGATTATCGCGACCATGATCTCCGGCGGAGAAAACAAAGGGCCGTGCCCAAGGGAATGGACGGGAGAGGCTCCGCGCCTGGAACGACCGCCACGATTCTCGTCAGGACGGGAACGAAGACGCTTGACGGTGATGTCGCAGTTCCGTATGTTCAACTGGACTAGCGCAGAACAGGATAGTTCCCGGAGCAATGCGCCAGCTTGCTCAAAATTTAACTGCAACAATGTGGAAGCACCCATCCTGGACAGGGCCAGGTCCGCACGAACACGGTCACGGAGAAGATCACCGCGGGATAGAATGTTCTGACGCAGTGTCTCGTCACATGCACTGTAGGTGCCAGGCAATAGGCTGGGAACAGACGAGTTCGTCCCAAATAACGCAACAACCGCCTGGGACTTTCCTGAAAAGGCAGAAAATCCCAGACAGAAGATGACAAGTATTGACAAGACGGACTTCTTCATGGTTGCTGTGCCGTTGATATCTGATTCGGCACCTATAATACGCCAGAACTCCCGCATATTCTAATGCAACCGAAAGATATTTGCAGGAATAAGACACGCACGGGACCCGCGTCGGCGAAGAAAGGACGCGCCCCCCCATCCCCGCCATTTTCACGGGGATGGGGATAGCCGGCAATTGCTGAACCTACCTTTGCCTCCCCGTTATGCCTGGGTCTATTCCATTCGGAGGAGATAGGTTGTCTTCGCATCGGCATCCAGGATGAACTCCTGGGTGTTTTCCGAGAGCAGGCGTTTTTCGGGGAGGATTTGCACAAGCTTGCATGGGCGCGGCAGGGAGACGCGGCGTTTCCCCGCATTGTCCGTGTGCACCATCAGGTAGCTTTTGTTGGCGTAGATGGCGGCATCCTCGTCTTCGCAGTAGACATGGACTCCCGCCTCACGGAAAATCTCCATGTAGTCCCTGGCTTTAAGGAATGGCACGGTCGCCAGGTAGCTGTATCCGCCTGCGGGGTTTTTCTTCCGGGCGAAAGTGGGTTGTCCGGCAGTCGTCCCCAGGAGTTCCGCGTCTGCGTCCAGGATTGCCATGAGCGGCCTTGCGGATGGCGGCGTATGGAACGTTCCCTTCCGCGCCACGCCGTCCCGTCCCACGAGTTCCGGCGTGAACTCGTCGGCCATGCACTTGACCCTGAATCCCGTCAGGGGGTTGGTTTTCTCTGCGTTGTCGGCGACCTGTCCCGGATGCAGATATCCGGCCTTGTCCAGCCAGACGATGGTCTTGCCCTGGCTGCGGAGCCGTTCCGCGATGGCGTCCCTCTCCGGGGTTTCCAGGATAGCGTTCAGGAAGACATAGACCTTGTAGTCCGTTCGTAGCGCAGGGTTGTCCAGATCCTGGAGGAGGATTGTGTCGAAGGGGACGCCTGCGTGGCCAAGTTCCATCCGGTTGTTGTCGATGAATGTCTGCACTGTATTGCTCAAGTCGTCATTTATCTGGTGATAGACGGACTCCATGTCTCCGATGAGAAGCACTTCGGCGGCGGAGGAGTTGTCGGCAGTCCTGTCCTCCCAGACGGGGCGTATCTTTGCCAGGAAATCCCTGATTTCCGGCCAGGTATACCATCCTCCTCCGAAGTCGAAATACCACATTCCCAGGTTGCTGCAGAGCGCCTGGCAGAAGTCGCGCGCCAGGAGCTGCGCACTTTCGGCGGGGGTTGTGGAGTATGAGTGCTCGTCGGTGATTGGCATGTCGCAGGTTCGCGTGTCGGCCTCGATGATGTTCAGCTTTCCGTGGAGCCGGTATGAGGAGACGAGTCCCCTGGAGAACTGCCCGTTTCCGAAGTCCCGGACAAGCGGGTGGTATGGCGGGGGCTGGCAGTTGAAATCCACGTCGGGGGACTGGAGGATTCGCTCAAGTTCCAGTTGCCATCCGACGGCGGGGAATCCCATGCCGAAGAAATAGCCGTAGAAGTTGCCGACCAGTCGGCGCCGTCCGCACGCCTCCTTGATCGTGTGGTTTGTGTCGAGGAGGAAATCCGCGGTGGCGTCCATGACGCACCGGACGGAGTCGATGGCCTTTGCGTCCTTCACGGGATCCAGGAGATTGCCCGCGTGCATGGCGAGTCTTTCCTCCTTGTTCGCCAACGTGGCTGTCTCAATGGTGACGGCCGGGTCGCCCCAGGCCGCCTGGAGCGCCTCGTCCGTCCCGTAGCGTTCCTTCAGGAATTTCCTGAAATGCCATTGCATTGGCCGTGAGACGTCCGGGAGTGCGTTTGCCATCCCCCAGTGGTGCCATTCCAGGTAGACACCGTTGTCGTTTCGGAAGGCGAAGATGCGTTTCCCCCAGGGTCTTGAGTCGACGTATTCCACCAGCGCCTTCATGAACTGCTTCAGGTCGTCCAGGTAGGATTCGCTGGCGAATGACGGGGCCACGAAGCGTGAGGCAAGTTGCTCGTTTGTAGTGACAGGCAGCTCATCGTTGAGGTACTCCACGCACTCTTCGGGATGCTCCTTGAGCCACCAGCCGGGGGCTCCTACTGCCGTAATGGCGAACATGACGTGCGCGTCGGGGTCGAGCATCAACGCGTCCTCCATCCAGGCGTCGATGGAGTCGAAGGCGTATTGGCCAGGTCCCTGCCAGACTGGACCGAGGGGAACGCCCATGACATAGAGGTGAAGCCCCGCGTCACGGAAGTTCTCCATGCTGCGGGTGAACTTGTCCGACAGGAAATCCTGGTAGTCGTGGACGCAGTAGAGGATGGGGGGATAGAGGCTGCCGCTGATGGAAATCATGGGCTGCTGGTTTTCGTAGACGACCCTGGCGACGGCCTCCTCCTCGTTTGCAAGCACATCCCGCTGAAATGCCTGGTAGCGCATCGCCTTGTCTGCCGCGGCTGTCTCGATTGCCCTGCGTTCGGCGGCACAGTAGAGTGGTGACGGGGCGAAGTGGGAGCTGAATGGAAGCCCCAGAAGGTCGCAGTGAACCGCCGCTGCGACCGCCTCCGCCTCCCCGCCCTCAAGCGAGGGTTTTTTCGCGGTTCGCCAGGTGTCATCGGAGAGGAATTCCCCGACAGGCTCCCCCTGGGCGAGGAATGTGATGCGGCAGATGATTCCGCCCATTCCAGCCGCGTTCACGTCGCGGAATTCCAGTCGGTGTCTTCCTCCCGGCGTAAGGTGCGAGAAGCCGTCGAAGATTGCCGCGGGGATTTTCGTGCTCCCGTCGGGAGGTGATTTCTTCAATGCGCCAGCTGCGACGGCCTTGCCGTCAATCAAGAGGTCTCCGCCGTCATCCAGGTGGAAGGCAACCTGGACGGCGTCCGCGTCCGGCGGCACGTCCACGTCCGTCCAGAAGTAGCGGTCCTTGTGCAGCCCCTCCGCGTCCGGCTCCGGGTAGTGGATCCACTGGGCGCGGGGAAAGCCTTCCGCCAGGAGCCCCAGGCAAAGGAGAAATAGGATGGACGGTAGGAGTCTGTTCATGGCTGCCGTGAGCATTTGTTTTTTTTCCTCTTTTGTGTGTGCAGTGTGAAGACCTTGTCCTTCGGTCGAAGTTTTTCGGGGTATGGGAATGTGACGTCGTCTCCGATTACCGCGGATGTGATTTCCATTCCGTCGTGCCGGATTGAGGGGACGGTGTATTCGACGGCTCCTCAAAATGGACATCCTCGTGGCTGCCGTGCCGTTGGAATACGAATTGGCGTCTGTAACACGCCGGGGATCTCCGCATATTCTAATGCAGCCAAAAGATATTTGCAGGAAAAACACGCGCACGGAACCCGCGTCGGCGAAGAAAGGACGCCCCCATCCCCACATTTTCACGGGGATGGGGAACGCCGGCAATTACTGAACCTACGGCGTGGGGAGGATTATAGTGTGATTGCATAACAAGTTTATAATGAGGATGTTATGCAATCCTTGCCTCCCCTTTCTGCCGGGGTCTACTTCATTCGGAGGAGATAGGTTGTCTTCGCGTCGGCATCCAGGATGAACTCCTGGGTGTTTTCCGAGAGCAGCCGTTTTTCGGGGAGGATTTGCACCAGCTTGCATGGGCGCGGCAGTGAGACGCGGCGTCTCCCCGCCTTGTCCGTGTGCACCATCAGGTAGCTTTTGTTGGCGTAGATGGCGACATCCTCGTCTCCGCAGTAGACATGGACTCCCGCCTCACGGAAAATCTCCATGTAGTCCCTGGCTTTAAGGAATGGCACGGTCGCCAGGTAGCTGTATCCGCCTGCGGGGTTTTTCTTCCGGGCGAAAGTGGGTTGTCCGGCAGTCGTCCCCAGGAGTTCCGCGTCTGCGTCCAGGATTGCCATGAGCGGCCTTGCGGATGGCGGCGTATGGAACGTTCCCTTCCGCGCCACGCCGTCCCGTCCCACGAGTTCCGGCGTGAACTCGTCGGCCATGCACTTGACCCTGAATCCCGTCAGGGGGTTGGTTTTCTCTGCGTTGTCGGCGACCTGTCCCGGATGCAGATATCCGGCCTTGTCCAGCCAGACGATGGTCTTGCCCTGGCTGCGGAGCCGTTCCGCGATGGCGTCTCTCTCCGGGGTTTCCAGGATAGCGTTCAGGAAGATGTAGACCTTGTAGTCTGTTCGGAGCGCGGGGTTGTCCAGGTCCTGGAGGAGGATTGTGTCGAAGGGGACGCCTGTGTGGGACAGTTCCAGTCGGTTGTTGTCGAGGAATGCCCATGTGGCGTTGTCAGGATTGTCAGTTGTCTGGTGGAAGACGGACTCCATGTCTCCGATGAGAAGCACCTCGGCGGCGGAGGAGTTGTCGGCGGTCCTGTCCTCCAAGACGGGGCGTATCTTTGCCAGGTAATCCCGGATTTCCGGCCAGGCATACCATCCTTGTCCGAAGTCGAAATACCACATTCCCAGGTTGCTGCAGAGCGCCTGGCAGAAGTCCCTGGCCAGGAGCTGCACGCCTTCTGCGGGCGTTGAGGTGTATGAGTGCTCGTCGGTGATGGGTATGTCGCAGGTTCGCGTATCGGCCTCGAAGATGTTCAGTTTCCCGTGGAGCCGGTATGAGGAGGAGAGGGCCCTGGAGAACTGCCCGTTTCCGAAGTCGCGCGAAAGCGGGTGGTACGGCGGTGGCTGGCTGTTGAAGTCCACATCGGGGGACTGGAGTATTCGTTCCAGTTCCAGATGCCATCCGACGGCGGGGAACGGCATGCCGAAGAAATAGCCGTAGAAGTTTCCGACCAGGCAGCGCCCCCCAGATGCCTCCTTGAGCGTGTGGTTTGTGGCGAGGATAAAATCCGCGGTGGCGTTCAGGACGCATCGGACGGAGTCGATTGCCCTTGCGTCCTTCACGGGGTCAAGGAGATTGCCGGCGTGCGTGGCGAGTCTTTCCTCCCTGTTCGCCATGGTGGCTGTCTCAATGGTGACGGTCGGATCGCCCCAGGCCGCCTGGAGCGCCTCGTCCGTCCCGTAGCGTTCCTTCAGGTATTCCTTGAAATGCCGTTGCATCGGGCGTGAGACGTCCGGGATCGCCCCTCCCATTCCCCAGTGATGCCATTCCAGGTAGACCCCGTTGTCGTTTCGGAAGGCGAAGATGCGCTTTCCCCAGGGTCTTGAGTCGATATACTCCACCAGCGCCTTCATGAACTGTTTCAGGTCGTCCAGGTAGGATTCGCTGGCGAATGACGGTGCCACGAAGCGTGACTCGACTTGGGCGTATGTAGTGGCGGGCAGCTCCTCGTTGAGGTACTCCACGCACTCTTCGGGATGCTCCTTGAGCCACCAGCCGGGGCCTCCTACCGCCCCAATGGTGAACATGATGTATGCGTCGGGGTCAAGCAGCATTGCATCCTCCATCCAGGAGTCGATGAAGTCGAAGGCGTATTGGTTCGGTCCCATCCAGACTGCATCGAGGGGAACGCCCATGGCATAGAGATGCAGCCCCGCGTCGCGGAAGTTCTCCATGCTGCGGGTGAACTTCTCAGCCAGGAAGTTCTGGAAGTGGTGGACGCAGTAGAGGATGGGGGGATAGAGGCTGCCGTTGATGGAAATCATTGGCTGTTCGTTTTCATAGACGACCCAGGCGACAGCCGCCTCCTCCCTGCCCAGCACATCCCGTAGAAATGCCTGATAGTGCGCCTCCTTGCTGGCAGCCGCCGCATCGATCGCCCTGCGTTCGGCAATACAGAAGAGCGGTCCTGGTGCGAAGTTGGAGCTGAATGGAGACCCAAGCAGATCGCAGTGAACCGCCGCTGCGACCGCCTCCGCCTCCCCGCCCTCAAGCGAGGGTTTCTTCGCGGTTCGCCAGGTGTCATCGGAGAAGTATTCGCCAATGGGCTCCCCCCGGGCGAGGAATGTGATGCGGCAGATGATTCCGCCCTTCGCCTCCGCGTTCACGTCGCGGAACTCTATGCGGTGCCTTCCTCCCGGCGTAAGGCGCGAGAAGCCGTCGAAGATCGTCGCGGGGATTTTCATGCTGGCGTCGGGAGTTGACTTCTTCAATGTGCCAGGCGCGACGACCCTGCCGTCGATCAAGATGTCGCCGCCGTCATCCAGGTGGAAGACAACCTGGACGGCGTCCGCCTCTGGCGGCACGTCCACGTCCGTCCAGAAGTAGCGGTCCTTACGCAGGCCCTCCGCGTCTGGCTCCGGATAGTGGATCCACTGGGCGCGTGGAAAGCCTTCCGCCAGAAGGCCCAGGCAAAGGAGAAACAGGATGGACGGAATGAGTCTGTTCATGGCTGCCGTGCGCATTGGTTTTTTCCTTGTTTTGTGTGTGCAGTGTGAAGACTATGTCGTTTAGGCGGAGCTTGTCGGTGGTCTGGATATCAGGTTTCGCCTCCGATTCCCGCGGATGTGATTCCCATTCCGTCGTGCTGGATTGGGGGGACGGTGTATCCGACGGTCACTCGTGACGAACTTCCTCCCGGTTGCTGTGCCGTTGACCTATTGTAACTGGAAAAGTTCAACGCACGCGTTTCGTGCGTTGAATCGTGCAAAACAGTGGGTGTGCGTTTAATTCCACAGGAGTCGTGTCATCAGAAAGGCGGCGTGTCCGGGCCTCAATCCATACAGGATGGTGCATAGGCTGGGAATCTCCGGCCAACTCCCCCCCCGGAGG
>ERZ1026894.1154-NODE-1154-length-16395-cov-13.193023_pt1 | contig 16395 bp, 13 predicted proteins | sample MGYA00380177_ERZ1026894 | MGnify/ENA primary metagenome ERZ1026894 (study PRJEB33269, sample SAMEA4719813) | human gut metagenome | biome: human-associated habitat; feature: organic feature; material: feces | place: Cameroon | collected 2013-10 ... | reverse complement strand
ATAATTAAAGAAAGGGTTTATACTGGCGGGAGCTACCCGCTAATATAAATATAAGAAATTATGTTACTGGAGATTAATCACTTAGAAAAAATTTTTCGCACACGTTTTTCAAAAGAGGTAACACGTGCTTTACAAGATGTTGATTTCAAAGTAGATGAAAATGAATTTATCGCTATCATGGGAGAATCTGGTTCTGGGAAAACAACCCTGCTTAATATCTTAGCAACTCTGGAAAAGCCAACAAAAGGTTCTGTTATTCTAAATGGGAAAGAAATCACAAAAATCAAAGAAAGCCAATTAGCAGAATTTCGTTTAAACAATCTCGGATTTGTCTTTCAAGATTTCAATTTATTAGATACGCTTTCTGTCAAGGATAACATTTTCTTACCGTTGGTACTTGGTCGTGTTAACTACCAAGAAATGGAAAATAGACTAGCAACACTCGCTCCAAAACTTCATATTGAAAATTTGTTAGCAAAACGCCCATTTGAATTGTCTGGCGGTCAAAAACAACGTGTTACTATCGCTCGTAGCCTTATCACAAATCCGCAGTTACTTTTAGCTGATGAACCAACAGCATCACTAGATTATCGCAATTCTGAAGATATCCTAAACCTTTTTGAGGATATTAATAACGACGGTCAAACATTGCTTATGGTAACACACTCAGCAAACGCCGCTAGTCATGCTAAACGTGTCCTTTTCATCAAAGATGGTCGTATTTTCCACCAAATTTATCGTGGTAACAAAACCAATCAAGAATTCAACAAGGATATTTCACTTGCAATGAGCGCACTTCTTGGAGGTGAGTAATATGTTCTATGCTAAATTAGCTTGGTCAAACCTCAAAAAATCTGTCAATATTTTTGGACCATTTTTACTCACAAGCACCATTTTATTTCTTTTAAATTGTTCAACTTTGCTGATTTTGTTTAGCCCTGTTGGAAAAAGTATGTCAGATGGTGCCGTAACACTCGGCTTATCCATTGTTGTCCTTTTTATCTTCTCGTTTATCATGGAGATTTACAGTTATAATTTCCTTTTAAAACAAAGAAGTAGGGAATTCGGGCTTTATAACATCCTTGGGATGAACAGGTTTCAAATTAGTCTTGTATCGAGTATTGAACTGATTGTTATTTTTGGGGGTGTGATTATCCTAGGAAGCCTTTTATCAGCTGTCTTTTCACAATTGTTTTATTTGATTTTTATTAATCTTTTACACTATAATCAGTTGGTAATGACTTTATCACCAGCAGCGTTTATTAGCACAGCGTTTGCATTCGCTGCAATCTTCTTTTTCCTAGAACTTATCAGCCTCTTTAATATCCGTCGTTCATCGCCACTAATTTTATTTAGGAGGCAAGAACAGGGTGAAAAAGAGCCACGCGGCAATATTCTCTTTGCGTTGTTAAGCATCATTTGCTTAAGTTCAGGTTATTATCTTTCAATTTCTTCAACGAGAATAGCTGCGCTTATCGTCCTATATCGTTTCTTTATTGCGGTGGTTCTTGTTATCATTGGAACCTACCTTTTTTACATCAGTTTTATGACTTGGTACCTAAAACGCCGTCGTAAAAACAAAAAATATTTTTACCAACCTGAACATTTCGTAACCACAGCACAAATGATTTTCCGAATGAAACAAAATGCTGTCGGACTTGCTAATATTACGCTACTATCCGTTATGGCTTTTGTAACGATTGCCACAACAACGTCTTTGTATGTCAATACTCAAAAACAAGCCGACGATAGGTTCCCAAAAGATACTCAAATTACAATCTATTCAACGCCTGATACAGATGCGGAAGCTTTTTTCAAAACAGCAGTTATCGATAAATTAGATAAACCAGAAAGTGACTACATCACCTACTATACTGGCTTCTCAGGAATTCCAGTATCAACCGATAAAGAAATCACAATAACAGACCAAGATGTAGACACTCCTGATTTGGCAAAAATGAGGTATATGTATATCATGACTCAAGATGATTTTAAAGATTTAGGTAATAGCCTACCAACTTTAAAGAAAAATCAAACTGCTTTCTATGTTCAAAAAGGAAATAGCCAACTGAAAAAATTAACTCTTTTTGGAAAAGAATTTGACAATGTCGAAAATCTAAGAAGTGTTATATTCCCTGATATTGCTAATACTTATAATCCAGCGTTGTTAATCGTTAGTGATAAAAATGTTTTAAATGAACTTCAAGAGCTCTTTACTCAACACAATTTCCAATTTCGAAGTATTTTCACTGGTTATGCTGACCTTTCTAAAGCCGAAATCGCTAAAATTACAAATGATGACGGTTACATTTCAGACGAAACAGGTCAATATCTTGATTCAGATGGCAACGCAGCAACAGGAATTGTCGATACCAAATCATCTTTCCTTGAGAGCATGTATGGCTTTACAGGCGGCTTTCTCTTTACAGGATTCTTACTTGGTATTAGTTTCTTGCTTGGTGCAGCCCTAATCATTTACTATAAACAACGTTCTGAAGGGATTGAAGATAAAAAATCGTATAAAATTTTGCAAGAGGTGGGAATGGGCAAAAAAGAAGTGAAACGAGCAATTAATTCTCAAATTCTACTCGTATTCTTTATGCCACTCGGTTTTGCAGTTTTACACTTCGCCGTAGCACTTGTCATGCTAAAACAAATGTTGCTCTTGTTCGGAGTAACAAGCTCAAGTATGATTTATACCGTCAGTGGTATTACAATACTAAGCATCACCATAATCTATTTCTTCATCTATAAATTCACAAGTAGAACTTACTATAAAACTATCGAACGTTAACTCTTATCTTCGAACAGTCATTTGAAAGAGTCTGAAAATTTTTACTAAAAAATAGTCGTGATGACCATTTTTTGTTACAATAAGACTATGAAACAAGGAAAGATTTATATTGTCGAGGACGATGAAACTATCGTTAAACTTTTAAAACAACATCTTAGTCAAACTTATGATGTCTTTAGTGTCACTAATTTTCGAGCTATCAAGCAGGAAGTCGAAGAAATCAAACCTGACCTTATCTTGATTGATATCACGTTGCCATATTTTAATGGTTTTTATTGGACAACAGAAATTCGTAAAAGCATGACATTGCCGATTCTTTTTATCTCATCTAGTGATGATGAAATGGATACTGTCATGGCACTTAATATGGGAGGAGATGATTTTGTGTCAAAACCACTTTCTCTAACGATTTTAGATGCCAAAATTTCAGCTTTTTTAAGACGTGCTTACCAGTTTACCTCGGATAATTACCAATTAGAACAATTTTCTCTATCACGTGACGGGATTTTGTCAAACGGTGACGACCATATCACCCTATCTCCAACAGAAAATAAGATTTTAGCAATTCTCTTTAAACATCAAAATCAAGTCGTTCCCAAAGAGGAATTACTCGAGAAGCTTTGGGAAAATGAAAGTTTCATTGACCAAAACACCCTTAGTGTTAACATAACACGACTCCGCAAGAAAACACAACCATTAGGTTTTGATCGTATTCACACCGTGAGAGGAGTTGGCTACCTTCTAAAATGATTCGACAATTTTTTAAAGAATATTCCGTCTGGTATTTAACTTATATCCTTTTAAGTATATTATTCATTGTTATTTTTGCCTTATATCGCCTGCCATTAGCTTACTTTAAAGTTAGTATTTTAATCAATTTAACGATTTTAATCTTTATCAGCATTTGGCAATACCTTAAATTTAAGCAGAAATTATCTCTTTTACATCATTTTATTTATGTAAAACAATTGGATGAATTAGAATTGCCATCAGAACTTGCTTATAAAGATATTATCATCAAACTAAAAGAAACTCGCGCTAATGAATTACTAGCTGAAAAGACGCAAACTGAAAATTTGCAAAATCTTGTCAAAATGTGGTCACATCAAATGAAAGTTCCCATATCAGCCCTTTCATTAATGGCACAGACTGACCAACTCGACTCAAACGAAGTACAGCAACAATTGACACGACTTCAAAACTATCTTGATACGTTGTTGACTTATTTAAAATTCAGTCAAAACAAAGACGATTTTCGCTTTGAAAAACTATCTGTCAAGGATGTTACAACAAAGATTATCAAAAAATATCGTATTCCGTGTTTGCTAAAAAATCTTTCTGTTGAGGTTGTTGGTGATTGGGAGCTAAGTTCTGACCGAAAATGGCTAAGCTTTGCTATTTCACAAATTATTGATAACGCCGTTAAGTATTCCAAAACAGACGGAACAATTATCATTAGTATAAGCGATGGAAATATCATTATATCTGATGATGGTATTGGAATACTAGAAGAAGATTTACCACGTCTTTTTGACGAAGGTTTTACTGGATTTAACGGTCATGAACACCAAAAAGCAACCGGTCTAGGGCTGTACATGACCAAACAAGTTTTAGACACCCTTAACCTAAACATCACTATCGATAGTCAAATCGATAAAGGAACACAAGTCGAAATTTCATCACATAAAAATTAACAGAAGCAGAGGCTAAGCCCTTGCTTTTTTAGGTTTATTTTTTTATAATATTGTTAGTTTATAAACTAACAAGGGGGAGCTTATGTTTTCTGGAGAAAAGTTAAAAAATATTAGAGAAGAAAAAGGTTACTCACAGGCAGAAGTAGCTAAATTACTTAATATTTCTAGAGTTTCCTACTTTAATTGGGAAAATGGCAAAACAAAGCCAAATCAAAAAAATCTTACCCTCTTGAGTCGGTTGCTCGGTGTCGAGGAAACTTATTTTGTATCTGAACATGATATTGTTGACACCTATTTCAAACTCAATAAAGACAACCGTCATAAACTCGAAAATTATGCTGACGATTTACTCAAAGAGCAAGAAAAAATAGTTCAGTTGCCTAAGTATTATGCTTACAAGGTTTTTTGAAAAATTATCTGCAGGTACTGGATATTCTTATTTTGGTGACGGCAACTATGATACTGTTTTTTATGATGAACAACTTGACCATGACTTTGCTTCATGGGTCTTTGGAGATTCAATGGAACCAACTTATTTAAATGGTGAGGTTGTCTTGATTAAGCAAACAGGTTTTGATTATGACGGTGCTATCTATGCTGTTGATTGGGATGGGCAAACTTATATTAAGAAAGTTTATCGAGAAGAGGACGGACTTCGTTTAGTCTCACTCAACAAACACTACGCCGATAAATTCGCGCCTTATGATGAAAATCCTCAAATCCATTGGTAAGATTGTAGGCAATTTCATGCCACTTGAAGTTTAGCTTTACATAAATAATATTATGTAAAATGCATTTAGAACATTCATTATTTATTTGTCAGCAAGGAGATGATAAAAAAACCGAACCATTAATAAGTTCAGGTTAATTTTTAAAGCTTATCTAGAGCATTTTTTTGTTCGTCATTGATGATATGGGTGTATAAGTCGGTAACTTGTGTGCTGGCATGTCCTAATTGGTGGCTAACTAAGACTTGTGATTTAGTAGCATCGTAAAGACGTGTTGCAAGTGTGTGGCGCAGTTTGTGGGGTGTTACACGAACTTTGAAATCTTGAGAGTATTTAGCAACTAACTTTTCAACGCTTGAAGCATCAATACGGTTAGGAACACCGCGATATTCTGTTAAAAAGAGAGCTTGGTCTTGTTTTTCCGCCTTATAGCGAGGCGCTCTGATTTGCAAATAAGCTTCTAAATAAGGCTTAGCAAAGTTAGCAACATTGACAGAATCACGTTTTCCACCTTTACGAGTGACTTCGATAACCATCATATTAAGGTTTAAGTCTTTCAAATCAAGATTAACAGCTTCTGAAAGACGAACACCAGAGGCAAGCAGAAGAGCAATAAGCGCTAAATCACGCTCCTTATTCTTTTGGAAGGAGGAGAAGGCGCGGTGAGAGAGCTTATTTTGATACTCTGTATCGATATAGTCGATAAATGCCAGGGTCTCGTCACCTAGGAAAAGTTTGCCTTTTATATTTTCAGCTCGAGCTGCCAGCGTTTCTTTTTTCTTTTTAGTAGCGATTTTCTTCATGACATTTCGATAGAAGTAGGGCTCACCATTTTCATCTTCGACCTCTTCTGTTAGGTATTTAAACAGGCTTGAAAGTGCTGATAACGTCCGATTAATCGTTGTTTGTGAGACACCTTGTTTTGTTGAATAAGTGTTCAAAGAAGGACGTTCACGCAGATAAAGGATGAATGATTCCATGTCTTTTTTAGAAAGATGTTCCAGAGTCATTAATTCAACGTCAGCAATTTTAGTAACATCTGAAAGTCCAGAATCCAAAAGCCATTCGAAAAATCGGCGATATTCTTTTAGGTATTCATATAAAGTTGTGAAGCTATAAGGAACTGAAAGTTTTGATTGGTAATAATCCAAGACGTACCAAGGCATTATTTCTTTAAGATCATCAATTTTTTCAAGTAATTTTTCACGTTTCATCTAAAATTCTCCTGAGATGTCTTTATAATAGGAGTATATCACAGACTGGTTTGTTTTTCAAGAAAATTACAGTTTTTCGGAAAGATGTTATGGGAAATTCACTGTAACAAAGAATGTCAAATTAATCACATTTAATGTTTTTGTGCATTGATGTGCATTGACAAAAATGTTGATAATAAATTGACAAAAAACATGTAAATCCCCACAAATAATGCATGAATTATAAACTTTTTTGTCACATTTTTTTGACAGAAAAGTTTATAATTGGCGCACTATTTTGATTCATTTTTTTTAATAACCTTTCTTGCCAAGCTATTGGCTTGTTCATTCCAAAAAATGCCAGCATGCCCTTGGCACCATTCAATCTCTAGTGTTAATTCTTTCCCTAATTCTTTATATAATCTAAATACTTGACGGAGATTTGAATAATACCAATTCCACTGAAAAGTTTGTCTTTTTTCTTTAAATTTTTGCTTTTTATAATGGGATTTCCCGTGATAATTTAACATTTTATGAAAACGTTTCAATTCTTGGTAATCTGTCATAATTTTAACTGTCACTTTATCAGCATCTTTGCTAATTTTGCGCAGTGCTTTTAAAGCAATAATAACTGAAAAAAGTTCTGCACCTGTGGAATTTAGCAATTTCTCTTTAGTGTTTGGAATGACGTTTTTTCCTTTTAGAATAACTTCATTTCGCTCATTTAAAATAATATAGGCACCTGAAGCTTTAACTTTATTTTTATTGTACTTTTTATAAGAACCATCTGTATAAATGATATAGTTTCCTGAATGATGTGTTTCAGAGTCCATATTCTCCTCTCCTTCTCTTTTTTTCACCATGGTCTCTATGGTATGGTACTGAATTTTAATATGAACTTGTCGCATTTCTTCAGAGTAGTCAATATGATATAAAAATGGTTGCCACGAATCATCTTTTGTAGTTATTCTTCTTATTATTTCTGAGTATAGATATTGGATAAAGTGATAGATTAGCCAATTCTGCGCAATATAATGAGCTCCATTGATTGAGGTATCAAGTATCATGTTCCATAAAAAATCATAATAACATTCTGATAAAGTTGTTGACCTATATAAAGATTTTACTAATTTTTGATAATTTTTTCTTGTGTTTAAATAATAAGAAATTTCATCGTCATAAATATCGTCAGTTTGAATAATGTATCTAATAAATAAGCGAAGATGATTTTCTGATATAATCTTACCACTCAATAATCGCGATAAAAAATTTTGACAAGAACACTCTATCACTTCATCTCGATTTCTATAAAAATGGAATTTATCTTCATCAAGTAATCTTCGTGAAAAAGTTTTTTCTAAAGTGATATTAAAAGGAAAGTCACTAGAGGCGCTATATAGAATTGATAATGATTTTGTTGACACCTTTGAAACATCTCTTGGAAAAACATTCCAATCCATCTTTTTAAAAGCGTTATCGTTTCTCGCAGATAATAGTTCTTGTTGCCAGTAAAACAATAAAATATTAAGTGTATTATCTTTTAAAAAGCAGTGACCGCACTGACAAGAAAACGGTTCACGCTTTCTAGCGCTTTGATAAGGTAGCTGTATAGCGGAATGACATTTTAGACATGTTGTTAATAGGGGTTGGTGTGGGTGTAACAAACAGTGAGTAAATACTAATGATTGATGTTCATACAAGTGAATTCCTCTTGATAAACATAGAGGACAATATCGTAACGTTTGATGATAAGGGGTGGAATAAAGAAAATCCCCAAATAATTCTTTATAGATACCATCTGTTCGTTTTGATAAATTAACTTGATAAAGTTCTTCAAACATCACTGAACAGTTAACCTTTGAAGTCTCATAAAGGTGAAATATCCGTTTAAATCTTTCTAATATACACCATTTGCTTAGGTGTGTATCAAGTTGATAATAATTAATTCCAATCATGCTGTTCTCATCCATGTAATGTACATTGTAGATTTAATAATATCTTCCCAATCCGTGACTTCAATAGCAGTTAATTGCTGGCAAAAATCACCACACTGAAGTAATGCTTCACGAACTATGGGAATAAAGCTGTATAGAGGAATTTCAGAATGTGGATTAATAGAATGCTCCAAATTAATATTTTTTAATGCCATATAAAGGTTATCGCTATAATCAGAAAGATGTAACCCTGACTTAAAAAAGTAATTTGTGTAGGATACCCCCGAACCTTCAGGAAATTCTATTTTAGAATCAAAAGCTTTTAACACTTCTTTTATTTCATGTTTTGACCTTATACCATAAAATTCCTGCGAATCTACCATAAATCGCCCAACAATTTGAGCCATTCCCATTTCTAAAAAGGTTTGCTTTTGAAGATTTAACTGTTCTTGACCGACTAAGAATGTTATCAGTTGAACGTCTCTAAAATATAATTCATTATACAAGCTAATCAACCAATCATAATGATACTCTGTTAAATTTTGGGCTTCATCTATCATCAAAACAAGCCTATCTTGCTGGCTATCTCTGGCAATAACTAAAAAATAGTCTAGTAATTGAATTCTTTTTTGGACTTTATTTCGATTATTTGGTTTAGGGTGATTGACTGCTTGCAGTAAATTGGAATAAAAAGATGATTCAGATGGTTTGGATTCTTGTACAGCAGACATATAGAAATAAGGTATATTATATACCCCTTTTAATAATGTTTCACCTATTAGCATCATAGCACTTGTTTTTCCAATTCTAGGCTTACCATAAATAACTGCTCCTGTAATACGATTTTCTAACCACCACTGAATTGTTTGAGATAACTCTTGTATCTGTGGGGTCGGTATTAAAAAATTTCCTGATTCAATTGGATGTTTAATTGTCATAGCCCTTAAACCTCTTTTTCTATAAATTAAGCCCCTTTATTTCAATGGGGTTTGTTCTTAATCTTCTGTGAGTTTTCAACTCATCGTCTTGTTTATTGTCAGAAGGAGTAGTATTGTTTGTATCTATACTTGATTTTATACTAGGCTCATCATCTAGGAAGTTATCTTGACGATTTTGAAGCTCTGCTATTTTTGAACCCGTTTTTTTATCAACGACTGTTTTATTGAATAAGTAATTATCATAAGTTTCTAAAATATTTAACTGATTCAATTGAGAAAATTGTCCTTCTCTAGATAACTTATTAATTAGTTTTCTTTCTTTTAAATTATGCTTTCTTCCACGCCATTTCTTTTCTACAAATAGGTCGTCATAATACTCTCCCGAAGCATAGAAAGCTTTAATCACTCTAATATCCTTGAAATTAATTTGAAGAAGTAATTTTTCTCTTAACAGAGCCTTATCATTAGTAAGCTTACTACTTGTGTACTTGGCTCCAGCAAAATTAATATGCAAATAATTAATTTTATTATTCGCTACTACCGTTCTTGAATCTTTAATAATATGAAAATCAGAACCATCTCGTAAAGAAACAGGAAGGTAAGTATAAAGTCTGTTATTTATCTTTTGTCGGAAATCTTCCAAAGGACTGTTACCATAAAGAGAACTATGGGGGGTATTGTTATACTCAGCTATAGCTGAAAAGGTTATTCTTTTTAAACCATCAACTGAAATGCGGTATCTTTTAGCTTGTTTTTCAGGGAAATGTCGTCTAGGGTCTATTGGAGATGTTCCTGTGGTTGAAGGTAATTCATGAAAACTTCTTTCCTCCAAAGTTTTGAAAAAACGTTCAATAATAGCTCTCCTAGTAGGTTCAGCAACTTTTCCAAAACAAACTTTTACGCCTAACTTTTTAACAAGAGTATTTAGAACGGAATCGGCAAAATGAGCTTTAGCATTATCCAAATAAAGTTCGTCAAATAATGCATATTCAATGTCGGGAAAAAGCTGGTTAGGAAGAAAATTAATATCAAACTCTTTATCTTTAGATAAATCTTCATCATCTGTAGGAATGATACTTTTTTCAATACAAGATAGTAAATCCATTGAATCATATTCTGATTTAAGAACAAGTTCAAATCCTAAAATACAACGAGTAGAACGGTCTATTGTACATAAAATCCATGGGCGTTCAATTACTGCTTCTCTCCATGTTCCTGAAGGTGTTCGAAATTCTGTTATAAAATAAGCATCAATTCTATGTCCGTCTATTTCAACTTCAGTTAGTGGTGTAAGAGAAGTTTGAGGGAGTTTTTCAAAAGCTATTTTTGTGACTCCACCTTCTTTAATGAAATCTTGATTTTTTAACCAGTCATTGTAATATCTTAATAGAGACCGATAGCCTTTATCGGATAAAGTAAATGGGTATTCATTCTCTTTAATATCGTTTTGATAACACCATCGCAAAAAAGAACGATGTATGCTTTTAAAATTGGGACTGTGCTTTACTTGATAAGTTCTGAATTTCTTCAGCATCAATTCGTGCAACTCGTTATGTTGAACGATAAAAGTATTAAATTTGCGATGACTACTTTTAATTCTAGCATAGGGTAGAATGGCAGAATATCCATAAATATTACCACTACTTTTTAAAGTAAGGCATCTTTCTACAAGAATATATAATGCTCGTGTAGAAATATTACAAGATTCACATATTTCCTTAATAGGAATATTGGTCTTAAAATAAAGGTCAATAGCTTCTTTTTTTCTCAAAAAGTCGTTTAATTCTTTATCAGATAAATTTGAAGTCTCTACTGGCTCCCACAGTTTTACATCTAGATATTCCTTTGGAATATCCATTTCCTTGAGTTTATCTCTCATCGTTTATACGCACCTCCGTTTCAAAATCTATCCTTGAAGAAGTCATTGCTAGCCTTAATTTTCCTTCATAAAGAAGTTGGGCAAGTATTGGCAAAACAGTTCTTTCAGATACATTGGGGCAATAATTAAGTAAATGATGAATAGAGGACTTTCTGTTTTCCTCTAGAAAAAGCAAAATGCTCTCTTTACCAAAATGTTCTGCCGTAGAGTATTGCACCAAAGCAGTGTGCAAACTTTTTAGATTCTCTAACATGACTTGTTTATCTTTTAGCATATCCTCTGTAAAAACTTCATGCGAGATATGTTGCAATGTCGCCCATTCTTTTTGAATATGTATTTGTTCCATAACCTCTTGCTTTGATAACTCAGCTGTAGGTTTACATTCTATAATAGTTATGCCAGCACTATCTTCTTTTATAAAATCTACAATAGATTTTTTTATTTTACCCTCTATATTTTGTGAAATATTTAAATTAGGTTGTTCACAGTAAAACGATACCTCACTATCAAACTCCAGCAAAAGAAAACAATAATATTCTAAATTACTATATAAAATGACTTCTCTACCTAACTTCGGGCTATAGACGATATACCTATTGTTACCATAAGCTCTGCTCTGGTTGCTGAAAATTTAGATTTAACTGGCTTAATTTTATTACTATCTAACATAAATATAAATACCTTTTTTGAAAACGCTTTAATTTTAGTTTAATATAACATTTAGTGCACGAATTATCAACTTTTTTGTCAATATAAAGCAAACACTATCTTCGTCGAAATTTAAAAAGAAATAAAAAACCTTACTTCAATCCGAAGTAAGGCAAAAAAAGAATTAGTATTATCAAAACCAAGTTCTCGTTATGCAGATATCGTAAGTTAGCCCGTTGGTCTTTGGTATCACACTATTTTTAAAGCAGAACAACATTCAGGATATTCTCTATCGGCAACTCGCCAAAGACCGAAACCAACTTATTGACGATGAAGCTTTGGAAGTGATGAGGGCAAGTGGGTATGTATTATAAATTCTCATCTATAAAAGCGAGGGCTTTCTCTTCGTTTTCTTCTATCGCAATTTCAACAGCTTTCACAGCTATCTTTAACAACTCATTACTCTTTCTCCTTAATGAAAATGATTCTCTAACCAAGTTCCCTATATCTTTCTGAGTATTCTCATCTAACATTGGAATAAGAACCTGTTCTATTTGTGGAACACTCCAATGTTTAATAATAGAGCCTCCTGCATCTCTTTCAGCTTGCATTTGAACGATTGGAGAGTTAAGGACTAGAGTTAAATAATCTAGGTCAATGCTAATATTATCTTTTTTTATTAGATGCAATAAGGCACTTGAAGTAATTAATTTCCTATCTTCATCAACTTTATACGCTATTCCGCAAGTTCCATCTTTTGAGAAAAGTATTGTACCTTTTTTGGGAGAAATAGCCTGTGAAAAGTATTCAGAGGGCAAATAAACTTTTGGATTGTCAATTCCAAACTTATCAATATCTGCAACACGAACGAAAGGAATCCCTTCTTCTTCATAAAAGTTAGAACCAGGTTCAATGGATTTTTTTATATCAATTAAGTTTTTAAGTTTATCAAATTCATTTTCTTCAATTTGTTTAAGCAAATAATCAAATTTTGGCTGATGATATTCAGCATCAATACGATTCGATACTTCAATCTGTTTAATATTTTTTATTGAGATTTGCTTTCCTTCCCTTTGTTTAGACAAGCTATCAAATCCCAACAAATCTAGTAAATTTCTTTCCACTTCTTTATATTGCTGTTTAGAAAGTTCTAAATAGCTATATGATTCAAAAATAACATCTTCTATTTTTTCTCGAAAAGAGATACTGAATTGTGGTAACTTAATTTGCTTAAATTTTGCAGGACTAAAATTCGCTTGATTACTTACCAAAGAATACTTCTCGATTTCTTCACGACCATATTTAGAATTTAAGTAAGCGACTAATGTGGCTGAATTTATAATTTCAAAATCAGGGCGAACTCTAAAAAGATAAGAGGCAAAACCATATTTATAGTCCTTGGGTACAATTGAGGCTCTACCAACATATTGGGGATTTCCATTTGTTCGACAAATTAAAACATCATTCTTTTTGAGCTTCAGATTTGAAAAAGTCTCTTTATCAATTTTATCCGTATATTTTTGAGGTTCTCCAATAAAAAAAGAATCAAATTCATTAAGCCTTAAAATAGGATAGCCTACTTTATCCTCATTTAATGTTTTAGAAGTGCCATATTGTGAAAAGGAAATAGCTTCACTAGCCTTTAGAGTTAGCTTATTTAGGTTAGAGTTCCAATATTCTGCTTCAATCCGAAAATCTTCGTCACGACAAATTGTTTGAAAGTTTATAATTTTGAGTTTTGCCATTACAATCAATTCTCCTTTACAAAAGAAAGTCCTTCTTGTTTTGCAAACTCCAAAAATGCTTCTGCAATACCGTCTTGTGAGTAAATGTTATGCGGATTTTTATTTTCTAGTAATGGGTCATGATTGAACAAATCATGTTTTACAAAAATATGCCCATGAGTATCCCTGATACGCTCTGAATATTCAATGACTTCCTCAGTTACTTTGTAAAATTTCTTCCATTCACTAGAAAGTTGATTATACTCATCATAAGAAATAAGTTTATTATTGTTTTTCCCAAAAATAGGAGATTTCTTATAGTCTTTTTTTTCTGATGTGTTTAGTGATAAATACTCTCCGATAGAGAGTTTTTCAGGTTTGCCATCCGTTTTTTTATTTTTCTTAATGATAAATTCTACATTTTCTAGTTGCCAATGCCTGTGGTTATTCAGTTCTCCATATTCTTCTATAAATAAATCCCTTATAAATTGTTTTTCCCCATTATTAGTGGTTTTCTCTATTTTAGTAACCCTATTTTCTGTCTGAATTTTATAATGAGATTTTTTGAACTCTTTTTTATTTTTCTCCTCATCAAATTCTTGCTCCGAAAGAAACACACCATCACTTTTACGAGTAATCACTCTAACAGTTTCATACTCATACTGGTTCCAAGTAAGATAATTTTCAGAAACATAGATTTTGTCTCCTGAACTGTCTTTGGTAGGTTCTTGCATAGTTGCAAAGAAAATAGGATAATCAATATCTCCATTTTCATCAGCCTGGGGTTTGGGACAAATATTGGGATATCCACAAGATTCATCAGTCCATTTCTGAACAAATAATACACTAGTTTTTGTACTTGTATGAGGTTTAAAAACATGACTATGCAAGCCAACTACCCCAAGTAAGCGACAACGTTCTAAAATATAATCACGAATATATTTTTCGTTAGCATTATTAAAACGTCCTTGAGGTAAAACAACAGCCATTCTCCCACCAGGTTTTAAGAAATCAATATTTCTCTCGATAAATAATATATCTCTACCAACCTTATTCTGAAGTTTTTCTGTAGTTACCCCATTTTTCCGACCTAATAGATACTGTCTTAACTGCTCCTTATTTGTTAAATCTCCTGCGAATGGTGGGTTCGCCATTACAATATCAAAATCAAATTCTTTGAAGCGTTTACTGTCAGTTTTTGCCTTTAAATTACGACTAAGTTTTTTTAATCTGTCAAAACCTTCTCTGTACTTATCAGACCATTCTTCATTTTTGACATAATCTTTTGTCCAATTTTCATAGTCTAAAGTATTTAACTCAATGACATTGGTATGACCATCTCCAGCAACAATATTAAGCATACGCCCAACTCGGACACTTTTTTCACTAAAATCAATACCGAATACGTTTTCCTTAACGTAATCTTCTTCCTTTTGTGTTCGCTTAGCAGTAGTAAAGAGATTATCTTTATTGGGATTTAAGATATTCCAAGAATGGAATATAGTATGCATTGGAAATCCGCAACTGCCTGCTGCGGTATCAATCATTTTTTCATCAGGAGAAGGATTTAACATTTTCACACACATATCAATAACATAGCGTGGCGTGAAATATTGTCCCATATCCCCTTTTTGCCCCTTATTTACAAGTTGTTCAAACGCTTCATCCACAACCTCTAAGTTGGAATTAAATAGTTTTACATTTTGAAGTTCCTTGACACACGCTTTGACAGTTGCTTTTTGCATCTCTAACTTTGAGTTGGTTGGAAAGACACCAGTCCATTTATTCTTTGCTTTTTCAAAGAGTTCAGAGATATTGTCATAAATCAAATTTGCATTATCATGCTCTTTAGCTCGAAATTCTAACGGACGAAAGCCTGTATCATCTATCTCTTTAAGTGAACGACCACCATAACGCATTTGATTTGAAATTTCATCCGCATCATCCGCAGACATTTTTTCATCATAAAGTTTTGTGAAGATGAGCTTAAACAGCTCATCAAATGCTTTATCGCTAGAATCATTAGCTCCAAAACGTTGTTCAACATCTGAGATAACTTCTTTTAGAGTTTCATTATTTAGACGGTCGTAAATCATGAGTTGTTTAAGTGTAAATTTTTGCCCATTGACCCAATCTTCAATATCTTCTCCATAACGTGGAAAAGCAGATAAAGACAATTCGTTATCAAAGTCAGGAGATTTATAAAATTTCAATAGACTTCCACCGTTTGTAATTACGCCTATTTGAGCTTGATTTTGCTTACAATATGAAGCCATTTGTTCTTTAGGGGTTGTCGACTCATCTCCTTCAATTTTGTTTTCATCTGTTACGTTGGGTCGCTTCACTTCAATAATAGCCGATATTTTCTTTTTCTTGCTATTCTCATAAATAGCTATGTCAATTCTCTTTTCCCTGATTTTTTCTCGGCCTGCAAATGTTGTCAAAACTTCAAAATCAAGTAATTCTTTTGGGTAACCATAAGTCTCGATAAGTTGATGAGCATATAGCTGTCTAACGATTTCCTCTGGTTTTAATTCAAAGTAATCATTATCCCTATTCAACCCCCTAACAACACACTCAACTCCAGCCTTTCCATCTTTTCGAAGATTAATCCTATCGTTAAGCCATTGAATTTCCTCCTTAGAAAAAGCTGTTAGCAACCCAAATTCATTTTTTTTAAGTAAATCTTTAACTTCCATATTACAGCCCCTCTCAAATACAAAAAACAGAATCTATGAATTGGATGATAAATTCTGTTTTTATTTTTGTATTATGAAAAAAGGTTGTAAAAATAACCTTAGTTAGTGCTGTGCTGTGCTGTGCTGTGCTGTGCTGTGCTGTGCTGTGCTGTGCTGTGCTGTGC
>ERZ1026894.1152-NODE-1152-length-16401-cov-15.237367_pt1 | contig 16401 bp, 7 predicted proteins | sample MGYA00380177_ERZ1026894 | MGnify/ENA primary metagenome ERZ1026894 (study PRJEB33269, sample SAMEA4719813) | human gut metagenome | biome: human-associated habitat; feature: organic feature; material: feces | place: Cameroon | collected 2013-10 ... | reverse complement strand
GCCGCACAAAAGATGATATGGTTGTGTATATGCCCCTTATCAATATGCGTGGTGACTACATACGAATATTTCCCCTCTAAAACCTTGTCTGCAAGCTCTTTTCCGATGTGGTGCGCTTCCTCATAACTGACTTCTCCCGGAGCAAAAGCCTGTATCAGATGATAGGCTTTAGAGTACTGTTATTAGTTATAAAGGTAAGAATATTTTGAATGTACACCCACCACCTAAAGTATTCGATAATTCAATCTTTCCTTTGTGCATTTCAACCAATTCTTTTGCAATACATAATCCTAAACCATAATGTTCTTTTTGAGTTCTTGATTTATCAGCACAAAAAAATCGATCAAAGATAAAGGGTTTATCTTTATCTGCAATTCCTGTCCCATGATCCTTGATAGAAAATACTAACTTGTTTTTAAATACAGTAGCGTCTAAAGATACTTCAGATTTTGGAAGAGAATAATTTATGGCATTATCAATAAAAATACTCAAAATCTGATTGAGGCGGTCGATATCTGCGTTCAAAACAGGAAACAACTCATCAGAGGTATTTAGTTTGAACTGAATACCTTTTTTCCGACAGATAGGTTCGTATTTTTCATAAGTATTAATCAAAAGTGTATCCACATCTATATTGGTATTATTCAAAGTCCAGGTGTTTGCATCTACGGAAGAGAGTAAGAGTAAATCCTGTACCAATTTGGACATTCGCAAACACTCTGAGTCAATAACTTCAGTATGTTGTTTTGATTCAGGTGAAAGAGTAGTATCGTTATCAATACATTCTGCAGATGCCAAGATGACAGCCAAAGGAGCTTTTAACTCATGAGATGCTGATGCGATAAATTCTTTCTGGCTTCGTAAAGTCTGCTCTGTCGGCTTGATTGCTTTGCTAATCAAAAATCTTGTGAGGAACAGGATTGCTATAAAAACAAGCAACCATACAATAAGATAAAAGGGCAGATGTTCTTTTAAAAAAGTAAAAGAACTGGTAGATTCCTTGATTGCATAAAAATCAAGAATATCCATATTCTTAGTGATGGCAGTTGCCTGTATTCCATAATAGCTATGCTTGTCAGGTGTGGAAAAAGAGAATATTCCGCTTTGTGAGCTATGGGTATTATCTAGTAAATCTGTGGATGTTTTATTCAGTTCTTGTTCAAATAATGTGATAAGAGTATTGGTGTCTGTATTGCTACTGATTACTTTAATTGTTATGCTGCCATGCCTTACAAAGAAAATAAAAGATACTTTATCAGAAATGGAGGGATAGGAATGAATGTATTTCAACTTGGAATCCGTTCTGTTGTCAGAAAGCCTGTAAAAAGTATGTTATTATTATTGATTGTGTTTGTGTCGGCGAGTTTTATTTATGCAGGCTTTGCCTGTCAAAATGCCAGCATACAGACACAAAATGAAGGAAAACAGGCGATTGGTGGGAGCTTTCGGCTAGAGGGAAATGAAGCAAATCGAAAAGCAAGAATTGAAGTGTTGTCTGCAAAGATTGGGGAGACTGTCAATGGAAGTCTGGACGGATATCATCAGGAACAGTTACCAAGCGGAGAGTGGATGGTGTGGACAGATAATTCTTTTGAAACACTCACATATGAGGATATCGTAAAAATATCAGAAGTGGACGGCGTTTCTGATTTTAATATTACTACTGCTAATACGGTTGTAAATCCAGTTAATTTCCAGAGAATTGAAGATAAGGATGTAGACCAGAGTTCTGACCAGTTAGGCGTTTCCCTGCGTGGTAATCTGCAGATGAAATATGATTTTGATGTGCAGAATGGAAATATTGTGGTAAACGATGGTCGTATGATTAACCGGGAAGATAAGGATGTCTGTGTGATTTCTCGGGAACTTGCAGAATTGAACGGACTGAAAGTAGGAGACAGACTGGAGTTTAATAATTGGAAAGAAAGGGAAACTTCTACGGCTTATTCTGCTGAAATAATAGGTATTTATGATTTTGTACAGAAAATTACTCCAATTATGTCTGGAGATAGTTACAGGGCAGAAAATATCATATTTACAGACCTGCGTTTCCCTGAAAAAGCAGAAGGATGTGAGGATGATCCTCTGTATCAGTATGCTACCTTCTGGGTGGAAGATGTTAATGAATATGAAACTGTGAGAGAAAGAATCAAATCCGTAGATATCGAATGGGAAAAATATGATTTTCTTGATAATACCGGTATGAGCGACACAATGGCAGAGAATTTTAATGATTTAAGTAAGGTAAGCTCCCTGATTCTTGTATTTGTCATGGTGTCAAGTGTTCTTATTCTGCTTTTTGTATTCCTATTTTGGATGAAAAACCGGGTACATGAAATGGGTGTTCTGTTATCTATCGGGAAAGGAAAGGGAACGATTGTATTACAGGTATTAATGGAAGGGTTATTGATTGGTGCAGTTGCATTTGTTCTGGCTACTTTCTCAGCACCTTTTGTGTCAAAGCAGGTTGCTGACTACCTTGTTGGTTATACGAAACGTTCAGCTTTTACTATGGAGAAGATGTGCTTAAGAAACTGGGATGTTCACCGGTTGCCGCCGAGAACATCATCTTAAAGCCTAAACTTCTCAAAAAGTAACAAATAAATTTGCTAAGTGCCGCCAGAATAGAACAACTCTATCCAATCAAAACAGGGATGGATTCTCCGAATACAAAAATTTCGAGAGGGAATTGATCTCTGGTTGTCGTACACAAATTTATTGCTGAACGTATTATATCATATCGTAATGGAAATGAAAATTCGGGAATCTTGCTTACAAACCGGGACTTTCATTTACAAACCGGGAATCTCGGTTACAAAACAGGACTTTCATTTACAAACTGGGAGTCTTGGGTTACAAATGGGATTCTCAGCTTACTATTTACCCTATTTACCCTGTTATCCATCATATATATTTTATATTAAAGCAAAATCATATAAAATTGCTTGCATAAATACATACATCTGCCATATAATAATATAAGGAAGGAGTGATGTATATGGCACAGATTAGTTTGCGTGTGGATGATGATGTGAAACGCAGGGCAGAAAAAACCTTTGATGAGATTGGCTTAAGTATGTCCACAGCCATCAATATTTTTTTAAAAACTGTTGTAAGAGAAAACCGCATACCCTTTGAACTGTCAGCCGACCCTTTTTATAGCAAAGAGAACATGGCGGAGTTAGAAAGACGCGTAGCCGATATACGTTCTGGAAAAAGCACGTTAAAAGAACACGAATTGATAGGTTAGACGGTAACAACATGGAAATCATCCAGTGTGGAACACATTATAGAGATAAATAAGAGAACAACGAAAGGTTATCCCCCTTTTTATCAGACAAAATAATGTCTGGTAGAAGGGGGATTTTGTGTATTTTTGCGTATTACCCCCTGTCAATATGTTTTTCATGCATATTTTTGTCGTTTCATGCAGAAATCTGTACAAAACGGGAAAGATCTGCTACATTAAAATATAATAGCTGTCTTACTGTGCATAAGGAAAGACAAGCCATTTACCGGTAACCGGAGATCGACTTTGCGAAATTTCAAGAAGGGGACGAAAGCATGAAAAACTTCAACTGGAAAACCAACACACCATCCAAACGCGCCCTCGCCATGGGACTTGCCCTGGCAATGGTCATCGGCATGGTGGATTTATCGCCACTGGCGGCAGACGCACGAACCACCACCAGTGCGTCCACCATCACGGCCTTTGACACTCTGCCGGAAGACATCCGGGAGCAGCAGCTTCCCATCGGCGCAGAGGAAAGCGACATCAACTTCCCGACGGAACTCACCGCCACCCTGGAGCAGACTGTCTCTGTGGACAAAAAAGAGGACACAGCGGAATCCCCAGAGGAGGATGAGGAACGCACGGATACCGAGGCTTCCGAGGATAAGACGGACGCCAAAGACACGACGGACTCTGGCAATACAGGCGATTCCAAGGACACCGGCGATTCCAAGGACACCGGTGATTCCAAGGACACCAGAGATTCCAAGGACACCGGTGATTCCAAGGACACCAGCGATTCCAAGGACACCGGCGATTCCAGGGACACCGGCGATTCCAAGGACACCGGCGACACGAAGGACTCCGGCAGCACCACGGAATCCAAAGACTCCACGGATTCCACCACCACGGAGGATGACACCACCACCGGCTCCGGTGATACTGCCATTTCTGACGGTATGCACTGGACGGACTTCCTCCCCCATAAATTAGTGGTGCAGGCAGCGGAAAACCATACCGGCTCCGGCGATGGCGATACCACCGAAACCCCGGAAACGAAAGAAACCACCGAAACTGTCCGGAAGAAAATCACGCTGGAAAATATCAAATGGAAGCTGGACACCAAGGAAAGCGATGCCCAAAAGTTTGACAGCACCGAAGACTCCAACGGTTTCTGCTATGTCTACACCCCTGTCCTCCCCGACACCGACCAGGACGGCAACAAACTGGTATTGGGCGAAAACGTAGACCTGCCTGCTATTTATGTCCTGGTAGGGGAATACGGCGTGGAAACTCTGGAGGAAACTGGAAACATCAAGGTAACCGCAACAGCCAGTGACGGAACCGTTACCGAAGATACATACGCAGACCTAAGTAAATGTTTTAGCGATAATGCCAGCGAATCGAAATACAAAGATGCACAACAGACAGAAATCCAGCTGCTGGCAAATGATGAGAGTTGTTCTTCTGATGATACTGTATATTTAGATAAAGTTTTTGGCAAAGACATTATTTTAGATTTGAATGGACACAACTTGACATCAAGTGTCTATTTTACGATGAGTAAAGGAAAACTGACCATTCAATCGTCAGAATCTGGAGGAAGCATACAATTTAGTAGAAATGTTCCCTTTGGAATAACAATAGAGTCAGGAGCAGAGTGTATCGTTGACGCAGGAGTAATCATTAGCGGGGCTGCAGAGTCTGCTACCCTTTTTAATAAGGGTACCTGTATGATAAAAAAAGGTGCAACCATTAGCAATACCAGCAGTGAGGGAGACGAAACGGACTATTGTGCTGTTGTAACCCAGTGGGGAGAGATAACGACTGAATATGGTGCAGTGTTGCAGGCAGAAATAGCTCTGAAGGCTCTGGATAGCGAGGTCATCATAAAAGGTGGCACCATCCGGGGAAAATTTGTATTGGAGAACAGCACAGCAACAATTACCGGTGGCACCTTTAAGAACGGCATAGACGCAAGCCAGAATGGAAAAACCCTCTCCGACCTCATGGCGAGTGGCTACATTCTGCTGAAAACTGATGATGACACCGAAGTCGATTTATCCCAGGACACAGTAACCGACAGCGTTTATGTCAAGAACCGTTCTATCATCATTACCAAACAGCCCACCATCCCCGATGGCAAAGGCACGGTAATGGAATATTACACAGAGGCTCCCGTCCTCACCGTGGAGGCGAAAGACGCCACAAACTCTGGAAAAACCATGACCTACCAGTGGTATCGCCGGACCACCGAAACCGATGAAAAGGGAACGGGAACCGTAACAGACACCGAAATTAAGGGCGAAACCCAAAGCACCTACCAGATTCCCATCGGACTATCGACAGACTCCTATACCTATTTCTGCCGTGTCTCCTGTGGCGAAAATGAAGTGGATTCGGATACCGTTACCTTCACCGTAACCCAGGCTGCGGTAAAGATTATTGAGACAAAAGAGGATGGCTCCACAAAAGAGACCTATTATGAGAACTGGGGAGGGGCAATAACTTATTTATCATACACCAGCCATAATGAATTTGCCGGTGTTGAAAAGGCAGAGATTATTTTATTAAAAGATACGGAGTATACGGGTGCTTATATACCTTCAATAGGTACTGACTGGAACCTTTTCCCGAAAGAGATACTAATCCGTTCACAGGGCGAGCGCCATAAAGTGGATGGCAAATGGCAAATCCTGAATATAGGGAACGGTGTGAAGGTATCCATACAAAATGTCCAGTTAGAAGGAGGTATTCAGGTAAATGGTGGAGCGACCCTTACGCTGGATGAGAAAACAGAGGCAGCATACTCTAGTGCTCTTTCGGTTGTTCAAGTAAACCAAGCAACCCTTATCCTTGAGGGTGCAAGCGTATCATATCAGGCTAGAAACGATACTTTTGCGGCGGTTGAATTAACTGGCAGCAGTACCTTATATATAAACAAAGGGACATCCATTTCTGGCGCGACCAGCAATCTTAGCAATGAGGTCAAGGCAACCGGCGAAAATAATACGGTCATATTGGAAAAGGAATCTACCACGCCTGTTTTCTATGGGACTGGAGCGCTGACAGTCTATTGCAACAACGATAAGTATACGGAGACGGCTGCATCCTTAGCGAATGTTAAAGGAGACAGAAATATCTGGTGTCCGATTATCCTTCCCCAGGGCATCACCCTACCTGCAGACGGCGAAAATGCCACCAATGTCACAACACGGGATAATACCACATACGGTTTAGCTGACAAGAACGGTTCTAAAGCCCAGACGATTAAAGTCCCGGGTGAAATATGCTCCTATCAAACCGAGGAAGGCAGTCTCACAACGATAGAGACAGAGAACCTTTCTTTCACAATGCCCTGTGCAACGGTTACACTGAACACCCATAAGACCGATGACTACGGACATTGCAGCAACTGTAAACGAACTGATCTGGTAACAGCCTACCAGAACGGTCACCTCGCCATCGAGGGTCTGACCGGGCGTACCTACGACAGCTATCCCCAGATTCTGTCCAAAATCACATTGGCATCATCCAACAGTAAAAGCGAAGTGCTTACCGCACCCCAATATGGGAATGGTCAGGGCACACTTGGTTTCGGCGGTGAAAATCCGGTAAACAGTAACGCAAATTATACCGTAGTCTATAAAAACAATGTACAGCCATACACGCTGAAAGAGGGCGACACAGGATTTGATAAGACCAAAGCTCCCCAGGTAACGATTACCGGTAAAGGAAACTATTTTGGTTCTCTTACCATCTGCTTTACCATTGGGAAGGGCGAGATGCGTCTGGGTAATTTTGAGGTATGTGGTGCAACTGCTGTGGCTGTCTATAATGGGAACACGCATCGAGCATGGAATATGAACGTCATTGAATTTAAACCGGATGAAGGGGATAAGGGACAGTTTCCTGGGTTAGGAGATGGACAGTATATTCCGACCTGCACCACGTCGGAAGCGAGGGTATGGTATGAGCTGGGGAGCTGGACTTACCCGAACCAGATAGAGTATAGCACGGATGACCAGAAGACCTGGATTATGGAGAGAGAATTTGGGGCATCAGCAGAGCAGGTGTATATGATTACCGATGCCGGAGAGTATCCCTTCTACATCCGGGTGACCAATGAAGCCTGTGGTACGGTGACTTCCGGAAAATTGACGGCGAAGATTACACCGAGAGACTTGTCAGCAGAAGGAATTGCCCTGGAACCGCTTTCCAGCGTGACTGCATACTACACGGGTAGTCCGATTCTGCCCACCAACTGGGACGAGAAGATTACGGATTCCGGGTTATCAGGCGAACATAAAGGAACGGCATATACGCTGGTAAAAGGCAAAGACTTTACCGTGTCCGGCTCCAATAACACAGAGGTCACGGATAAGGCAGCCATTACCTTTACTGGAACTGGCAACTACACTGGAACCCTTTCAGCGGAGTTTGCCATTGCATATGCCTTTACTACGGCGCAGACCACCGGCTCCAAAAATTTCTGGTATAAGCAGCCGGTTCAGGTACAAAGCCTTGCCGATGCAGATGTGACAGAAGGCTCTGCCGATGCTCCTGTTCTTTATACCGCAGAATCCAAGACAACGCCGGGAGAATCTCTGGCATTTTACGATAAGCTGGAGGACGCGGTAAACGGCACCAATCCGGTTACCTCCTACCAGATTACCGGAGAGGGCGAGATTCAAAAGACCCTTTATATCAAAGACAGCACCGGCTATGTGGGAAAACCGGTGGAGGTGACCGTTCATATCGACACCACCGCCCCCACTTGGCAGGCAGCGAACGGAAATACAGAAAACTACGGCATCAACATCAAGAATAACTGGTGGCGTACCTTTTTAAATAAGGTTAGTTTCGGCTATCTCTATAATGAGGAAACCCTGGATGTACAAATCCGCGCCAACGATGCCAAGGCGGGCGTGAACCAAACCAGTGGCGTGGACAAGTATTACTACTACATACAGGAAATCACCGATGCGGAGGCTGCCGGGGAGTACACCACCCTTACCGCGGAGCAGCTGGAGCAGCTGTCCAAAGATGGCAGTGATGCCACCAAGGGCTTTGTGGCAGTGGAAGCAAATGGCAACAAGAAGGTGACCCTGCAGAATGCAAATAAGGAAAAGAACTATGTGATTTACGCCTACGCTGTGGACAAAGCCGGCAATGTCAGCACCTATGTCTGCAGTGAGGGCATCGTGCAGGATACAGCAGCACCGGTTGTGCAGGTAAAGGAACCCCAAAAAGCGGATGGAACCTTGAAGGACACCGAATTGACACTGAAGGTAAATCTGAGTGAGGATGCGACACTCATGTGGTTCTTCGTATCGGAAGGTGTGTTCCGGGATGGTGACAACTACACCTATGAGGAGTGTAAAAAAGATGTTGCAGATTATATGAATGGGAATCCGAAGTACCCGCAGTTTGCAGTCCTGCAGGAAGATGGAAAATGGGTGCCCCGCAGTGGCTGGGACTATGATGATTTAGGATTCTACTATAATCTATGTCAGATTCGTGAGAAGGGACCTGATCATAGTTCTTCAAATCTCGATTTTTCTACCAGCTTCAGAGCTACCACCTTTAAAATGGAGGGAAGAAAAGGCGAAAACACCATCCTGTTGGGAGATATGGGAAAACCGTATAAGTATTTTCCTCTGTATCCCAGCAAAAAGGTTGCCGTCTGGGTGGCAGCCATTGATAAGGCGGGCAATATAACGGCACCGCTACAGCCTTTGGAATATACCACCACCAAAGCCATGCCCCGCGTGACCACCGACCCGGTACTGACAGGCGTTTACGGGGATACCGCACAGAATTTGAAATTGACAGCGGGTGTGGCAGAGTATGACGGACAGACCATTACCGGCACCTGGAAAGTTACCGACACCGATACTTCTACTTTAGAAGCAGGCACCACAAAGACCTGCGAGGTAACCTTTACCGCCGATACAGCAACCTACGGCGACATCTACGAGGATGTGATTGTCCGGGTGACACCCACCATTGAGAAACGCCCTATTACCATCCGGGTGCAGGATATGAATATGACCACCACCTACGGCGAGGAACTCCCCCAGATTCCCGTCGGGGATATCTCCATTGTGGTTGATGGAAATGGCTCCCCGCTGGTGGGCAGTGACACGGTAAGCACCATTGCCAGTACGTTGACGCTGGTGACCCAGGCGAAGAAAGGCTCCAATGCTGGAACTTATGATTTTACCCTGGAATCCAACAGTCCCAACTACGCCGTCACCGTGGAGTATTACGGGGACACCTCCACACAGAAGGACACCGGAACCCTGACCATTGCGAAAGCAGAAGGGAAAATTATTAAGGGTGAAGGATTTGATACTTACAGACAGGTGACCTATGGTGATGCAGCGTTTTCCCTGTTTGTTGCCGGAAACCATAAGGAATCCAAACTGGTTTATACAGTGAGCAATTCAAAGAATTATTTGGGAACGAAAGTGGCGGATGACCAGATTATTGTGGTGGACAGCGATGGCAATGCCACAGGGAAGAATGCAGGAACGGCGCAGATTACCATTTCTTTGCCGGAATCAACAAACTATACAGCGGCAGATCCGGTGACCGTGAGTGCTGGCGTTGCGCCGGGTGACCTACCAGACTTGAGCGTTGAGAAAAAATATTTGTATATCAAGGAAACCCCGGACACCATCGACATTGCATCCATGCTGCAGAAAGACTGGGGAGAAGTGAGGGTGAGTCTGCGGAGTGTTACCAATAAAGATTTCTTTAGTGTAGCTCCTGCATTGGAGAATGAAAAACTTTCCTATACGGTAAAGAAGGGAACAGAGAGCGATATAGTGCTCATTATGCTGAGTATTGAAACAAACAACTATGGTTCTATTAAGCTGGATATTACCCTACACAAGGTAGCCCAGAAACCAGTGGAACCGAGTGAGGAGGTTACTCTGGTAAACGATACCATGACCTACGGAGAATCCTTGTCCAGTCTGCACTTTAACGAGGTGACCTTTGTTGATGCGGAGGAATGGAATACAGAGGTGCCTGGAACCCTGGCATGGAGTGTACCGAATGGCAAGCCAGAAGCCAGAGAGTGGACTGCCCAGTGGAAGTTTACTCCCGATAATGAGGAGTATGCAGAGTGTACTGGCATTGTGAGGTTTATTGTCAACAAGGCAGACCCCGATGTGGTTCGTGTACCGGAGCCTGAGGAACTGTATTACAGCCCGGAGGCGGTCAGCAACGCTGTGTTGAACAGCGGCGCAAACCCCGGCGCGGTGAATGGCGTGGATGGAAAAGCCCTTGCCGGAACCTGGAACTGGGTGGAAGTGAACCTTATTCCTGCAGTGGGAACCAGCAGCCACAAGATTGTCTTTACCCCGGACGATACCGCAAACTACAATACGGTGGAGCGAACCGTGACTTTGACCGTGAAGCAGGCAATTCCCTATATTACCGTGAAGCCCTCCACCGCGGAGGCGTATACCCATGGGGACTATCTCTACAACCAGAACCCTACCGGTGGAAAAGCCGTCTACGGGGATGGCAGGGGAGGTGCAGGTGATGCCGGCACACTGGCAGGAACCGAGATACCCGGCACCTTTACCTGGAAGAATTCTTCGGAAACATTGAATTATCTGGAGAACCGGAACGGAAAGACCTATGAATTTATCTTTACCCCGGAAGACACTGCCCTTTATGAAACCGTGACGGGAACCACATCCCTGACGGTCAGCCAGGCAGCGTATCCGCCCCACAATCCCGCAGGGGTAAATGGTGCCATTTACGCATCGAATTCCTGTGAAAAGGTGGGGGATGTAGAACTGCCCCGGGGCTGGAAATGGACGGATGCGGACGCAGAAAAAGAACTGGAAGTGGGCACTCCCCAGGCAGATGTAAAGGCAGAGTATACCGGAGCTGATGCCGGAAACTATCAAAATACCCAGGTTTCCCTGACGGTTTACCGTACAGATTGTAAGCATGAGAAAACCGAGACGGTAGGTGCTGTGAAGGCAACCTGTACCACACCGGGAAATACCGGAGCAGTGCGCTGTCTGGATTGTGGAGTGACTGTGACAGCGGGATATCCCATCCCAAAGGATGCGGACAACCACACCCATTTGACCAGCACCGTGCTGAAACAGCCCACCACCACCGCCGAGGGCTTGATGGAATACTCCTGTAGTGACTGCGGCTATACCGCAACCAAAGCCATTGCAAAGATTACCACTGGTGGCAATACCTCTGGCGGTTCCGGCAATTCCGGTTCCAATGGTTCTGGCAGCTCCGGTTCGGGTAGTTCCAGTTCCGGCAGCACCTCCGGCGGCTCTCAGAATAGCGCTGGAAACAGTGCAGGCGTGGCAGCTTTGGTCACCCCTCCTGCAGCCCCTGTACCGGGAACAGAAACCGTGGCACCTTTGCCGGAGACCAGACCCACAGCCCCGGCGCGCAAGCCTTCCGGTAATGGAATCCAGGCGGAACCCGCCGACGATGGCGGCCTGGCAATGCCCTTCCTCCGCAACGAGGATGGAAAAGAGGGCTGGGATGTGATTACCGACGAGGCTGCCCAGGCAGAAGAAGGGGAAACCCTGGTGGTTGACATGAACGGTGCCACCGTTGTGCCCGCGGATGTTTTTGAAGAAATCCAGGGCAGAGACATCACCATCGAATTTGACTTAGGAAACGGTATCACCTGGAAGGTGAACGGACAGAGCGTCCAGAGCGGAAATGTGGGAGACATTGACTTTGGCGTGAAGCTTGGCGCCGATGCCAACGACACCATTCCTGTGGATGTCATCAACAACATCACCGGAGAGCGGATGTCCATGAATCTGAGCCTTGCCTACGATGGGGAGTTTGGTTTCCAGGCAGTGCTGAACGTGAACATTGGTTCCCACAACGCCGGACTCTTTGCAAATCTGTTTTATTATAATGAAAGAACAGGAAAGCTGGAGTTTATCTGTGCCGGAGAAATCGGCGCAGACGGTAGCGTGGACTTGACCTTCAGCCACGCATCGGAGTACACCATCGTCATTGATGCCCAGTCCATGGAGCAGGAGGCAGCTGCCGCCCTGACGGATGCCGCGGCTCCGGATGGTAACGGCTCCGATGCCGCCGATGGCACTGACCAGTCCGTAACACCCGCCACCGTGGAGGATACCACCACCAGCTACACCTGGCTCATCCTCCTTGCAGTCCTCGCAGCCCTTGCCCTATCCGGCATCGCGCTTGCCCTCAGACACCGCAAGGAATCGGAGGAGTGATAGAGTAAAATAATAGTAATAAATGCTAAAAAACAGGCTCTGCCACCCGGCAGAGCCTGTTTTCAAAATCTATTTTTCTCACCCTCCCACTACCACATCAATCACAAACGTATCCTCCGTATTGGAAAACTGTGCAATCCCATGATGCCGCTCTGCAATAGTGGCAATGGAAGAAAGTCCGATGCCGGAACCATTTTTCCGGGTGGAGAGATACACCCCATTTTCCTTTTTCACCTGTCCGTCAAAGCTGTTGGAGGACACAATATAAAGACTCGTCTCGTGTTTTACACAAATCGTCAACTCATGATAGCGGTTTTGCGGCGGCACACTCTGGCATCCCTGCCACACATTTTCCAGAATATTTCCCAAAAGAGAACAAAGCTCCATATCCGTAATCTTGAAACCAGTCTCCGACGGAAGAGCAATTTTCCAGTTGCGCTGTATCCGGGCATCATCCATAAGAGAGCCATAGTAGGAAAACAACGCATTGAGGGGAAGATTTTCGCAGTAATTTACCGGCTGTTTGGGCAGTGCATTGACACAACCCAGAAGATGCTCCGTCAGCTGTTCATAATTTCCATCTACCGCCATCTCTGCCAGACTGTGAAGCTGCTGACGGAAATCATGACGAAGCCTTGCAGACTCTGCGATGTACTGCTGTTGTGCGTGATACTGACTTTCCTGCATTTCCAGAAAACGAATCCGTTCTGCGTTCCTGGCATTGCGGATCAGCTCCAGTGATACCAGATAAAAAATGATATAAAAAGTAAAAATCAGAATTAACGCCAGGAAATGATAACTGAGATAAATGGAAAAAATCCGGTTCACATGCATGGTTTCATAATACCGGGGCTGAAACAGTATATTCAGACAGGTAAAAACCAGAGGAATGGGAATAGTCGCCAGCCACACATTGGGCGCAGAGATATTGTCCACCAGAAAACCCAGAATATGCCAGAAAACCCAGAAGAACAGCAACAGAAACAAAAAGCTGAACCCCACCTGACATGCACTTGTGAGGAAGCAGGGATCGGACAACCTGGCCGTGGGATGTACCTGACAATCAATGGCAATTGCAAAATTGGCAGGGAAAGACATCAGTGCAATGACAAAAAGATAAATAGACAGATCCACGCCAACAGAAACTGTGGAGACGCTATGATAACACAGATACAGAACAGCCATTAATGGAAAAAACATGTAATTGACCGGCATTTCAGTCTTTGCCACCACCAGCCCGCAAAAGGGGATCAGACATCCTAATGCCAGCGCCACCAGACCGGCAACCTTTGCACCGGAGTAGCGCAGCTTGTTTTTCAGAGGAAGAAGCGCAAGGATCGCAGCGGGAATCAATACTGTAAATTGTAAAATTTCCGTGAGAAAAGTCATGAGTGTAAACCCCTTTCCGAAGTCTCCCGATGAAGCTTGGCAAAGTCATAATTTCGCCAGATCTGCGTCAGCTGTTTCTGTTTCCGGAGCGTGATGGGAACCCGCATACCGTTTTGCAGCAGGCATTCCCTTTCACTGAAACCGGTGACATAATCCAGATTGACCAGAATTCCCCGGCTCACCAGTAGAAAATTGTCCCGTTCCATCAAGGGCTCGGTGAAAGAAACAAAGGATTCCGATACGGGATACTCCCGGGAATCCTCACAGACTACAATGGTGGAGTGCCCCTGGGAGCGGAGAACACAGATATCACTACAAAGCAAAGGAACCTGCACACCGCCGGACAGAAAGGAAAAATAATCCTCCTGCTTCGGCAGAAGCTTCAATACATCAGTAAGACACCTCACAAATTTGTCCGGCTGGATGGGCTTCAAGAGATAGTCAAAAGCATGGGTGGAAAAAGCATCACCCATGTGTTCTGCACTGGTGGTGAGAAAAATCAGGACAGAGTGGGAATCCTGCCCGCGCATCTGCTTTGCGGCCTCAATTCCTGTCATTCCTTCCATATAAATATCCATGAACACCACATCGTAATTCATAGGCACAAAGCCAGCCAGAAATTCCTCTCCGCTGGTAAACACATCTGTTGTAAAAGAGATCATTCTTTCCCGGCAGAAATCCGCGAGCATGGTGCGTACCCGCTCCTGTTCCTCCGCTTTATCTTCAATCAGTGCAAATCGCATTCGGTTATCCACTCCTGTCTCTCTTATTATAACAAAAGTCCACCCTTTGGGAAGAGATTTTCAGCGGTGGGATAGAGTAAACTTACTGTCAGTTGGAGAGTCGCAGAAGATTCCCTGCTATAGACTTGCTCAGATCGTTTTCTCATAGTCTACTTCTCCCGTGGCCTTTTGTCAAATACTACCCAGACGCTCCCGGATCGCCAGCTTTTTCCGTATGTCTATACTCGGTATGGTTGCCTGCATCTTTTCGATGTATACCCTGTCATTGTCATGACGGTGGAGCAGCAGACTCCTCATATATCCCCTGTTTGGACGCACTGTTATCCCCTCGGTTCCCGTTGCCTCCTCCTGTTTATGGCTGCGACGGTACTTTACCAGTTCCAGTATCTTTTCTTCTCCGTAATCCTTCACATAGCATCTCAGCTGGCACATCGCATCCGCTCCGGCTTCACTCCAGCCCATCGGGCGGGAACTCATACGGTCGGAATACATATGGCTCACATGTCCTTCTGCACTGCACCCATATACATTTTTATCCTGCATTCTTCTCACTGCACTGTCCCAGTTGTTCAGCAGATACTCCTCACAGTCATTCACTACTTTTTCGTTTGGTGCACATTTCCGGATAGCTTTTATGGTCTTTACAAACTTTTTCTTCTTTCCCTTATACAGGGCTTTCCACAGCCGTCCTTTGGCTTCTCCTGCCTCATCCAGCATCTGGTTGGCTGCCTTGTTGATATATTTCATCATGTGGAACTTATCCAGTACCGGAACTCCTTTTTCAATGGATTCCGCCCCTGCTTTGATCCATGCTCCTCCATCTCCACTGATATACACCGCATTCAGATACCGGCTCTCGTAGTTCGTGTCAATGTATTCCTGCATCCGTTCAAACAGATGTCTGTTTGCTTCTCCTCCGTTGCAAAGACCTCCCAGGTAGAAGACATTCTTCAGTTCCTTCCGCCCGTCTTTCTTTTCCTGTCCTTCATACAGATACAGCAGCTTCCCGATCATGCTGCCCTTCTTCTCTGTTCCGTTTTTCTCCTGCTTGTGGATGTGATCCTCGTCTGCCTCGATATAAAGGTATTCCACACTCTTTTTCTTCTCCGGCTTCGGAAAGGGCAGTTCTGTCTGGATCCCATGTACCTTATCCATGACGGCTGTCTTGCTGATCACCGAATCTTCTCCCAGTGCCCTGGCAGCACTGGCATAGCTGGTCTTTACCGCTTCTGCCAGCACCTCAGCTTCCGCACGGCTGCTCAGTCTTTCATGGGCATCCAGTTCCATCCACTCATCCAGAAGATAATGGCAGGTTCCGTCCTTACGGCTCCGGAACAGCGTGTGGGTAAAGCGGACCAGTCCCACTGTAGTCAGCAGCTGGCGTTCATCATGCCTCTGGATGGCATATTTTTCTGCTCTGGAAATATCCTCACACAGCATACGATCCATGTCGGTGTACAGGGCTGCCATATGCTCTGCTGCAGCCTTTCTTGCTGCCTCTGCAAGCTGTTTTTCATACAGTTCCATGTCTTTCATCCTGGATGAGAGAAAAAGTTCATCCGCCTTTTCAAAATCCCTGTACAGCTTTTCCGCTGAGTATGCTATAATGTTTTTCATGAGAGTACCTCCATCGACTGTGTTTTAGATTCTAGTCAAATCCATTATAACAGAGATGCTGGTGCTCTCTCTTTTTCTTTTATTCAACTGACAAAAACTTTACTCTATAAAGCTTTATAAGCAAATCTCAACATCCGGCTTGACAACGCAAAAAAATGAGATA
>ERZ1026894.1151-NODE-1151-length-16427-cov-7.698632_pt1 | contig 16427 bp, 13 predicted proteins | sample MGYA00380177_ERZ1026894 | MGnify/ENA primary metagenome ERZ1026894 (study PRJEB33269, sample SAMEA4719813) | human gut metagenome | biome: human-associated habitat; feature: organic feature; material: feces | place: Cameroon | collected 2013-10 ... | reverse complement strand
CAATAAGTTTGTGCTTGGGGCTTCTATCCTTTTTGGTAGGAGTATTCTTGTAGGTGTTTGCTTTTCCTTGCTCGTATTCTTTGGATCTGCTGCCAAGGAAACGGCAAAACAATGCCGTTTCCATTCGATTTTTCTCTTTTTTTCTTCTTTTTTGCTCATATTCTTGCGAGTTTAAAAAGTTTATTGTATATTTGCATCGGATCATTCCTCGTAAGAGGTTTGGACCCCACATTCGGGCAGTCTTGATTATTTCAAGTCTGCCTGTCTTATTTTAAATCCTTTTGCTGTAATTTCGTCATAGGTATAGGTTTTATCCTTTTCGTCTATAACAATCATTACGGTTTTCAGATTTGTTCTTCTAACTCTATCATGTAGGGCGCTGCTTAAATCGTTTAACGAGATTTCAGAATCAACGAATAAAACTATATCGTCTGCTTGTTTTGCTCCCTTTCTTATCAGGTTGTCGATAGAGCTTTTTGTAGGTGTGGTGTTAACCTTGTATTCCTGCTCTATTCCTAATGTTCTGTTAAAACTATCTGCAGAAGTTTCGTTTTGGGGATTTGCGATAAGGTCTATTTCGTGCTCGTGTTTTTCGGCAAGATATGTTGCAACACGAACATTTTCTTTCTTTTCGGTCTTACCATGTTTAGAACTTACACGAACCTTACCGCGCCTTGTTTCGCATTCGTAGAATGTCTCGGGAGCATCTTCCTGTCGCCTTGCCCAGCATTCGTGAGTCTTGATACATGAAGCACACAAGTTGTTTTCTAGTACGAAACCAAGCTTCAGCTTTCCTTTCGCCACATCGCAGTCATTACACCGTCTGATAGTGTAGGGATTGTAGTCGGGCATGGTTTTGCCCTGCTTGCCGCTGTTAAAACGGAAAATGTTGTACCGTTCGCCGTTCATGGCTTCTTCGCCCCTACTCATGGCATCGGAGTGCTCTGTAGCTGGATATTTCTGCTTGCGCACCTGTACCACGGTGCAGCGGCAGTTCCATCCATTCGGCGGGTAGTAGGTTTCCCAGAAAGAGTCGCTCATCGGGAGTGTCACCCCATCGAGGGCAGCGTGTTCCGGGCGCACCTTGTCATCCTTGGCCGTGCGGTACTGCAGATAATATCGGTCGCCATCCTCGCTGAACTGTTCCCACTTGGCTGCCATGGTGGCTGAAGCCTGTACGAAGTTGTATTCGGCATGCAGATAGTTGGCATTGTAGGTATCGTTGATTTTCTGGACATCGCTCAAAAAGCGTTCGAACGGCTTTTTATTGCCATTCTCATCGAGCATGGAAGGGAAAGCCTCGTTGAGCTCATGGAACGTCTTGATGCCCGAGAAGATGTAGTTGGAGCGGGTAAGGCGCTCACGCATCTTGTCGCTCATCTCTACCTTCTGGAAGCCTGCATCGAGGACATCCGCATGGGTGGTGATGAATTCCTGCGCCTCGTCACTTGCTAAGATATTGATGTCAAGCTGTGCTCCCTTCTGGCGGAAGAGACCTTTCATCATCTTGTTGAACTTGCCAGTGATCCGCGACTTAATCTCCTCCCATTGTTTCTCGCCCATGAGCTGAATAGTGTCGGGCACGTCCATGCCCTTCAGTATTTCCTTATATCTCAGGTGTAGCCCCTCGTAAGCTTCGGGGCTTAGTCGAAAAAATTCTTCAGATCCTTTTGGTCTTTCGGGTCTTCTTTTGTGCCTTCCTTCTTGTCTGCAGGTTCGCTGCCGAAGAGTGAAGGCTGCTGGATGCGGTTGCCTACGGGCATATTGTACTTGTAGGCAAAGTACTTGCCATCCACCTCGTATCGGTCGGAGATCATCTTTTCGTACTCCATCTGCTGCTCCGGGGTATAACTTGGGCTATCATCCCATGCAAAGTGATAACCCTGGAGAGGAAAACCGTGGCTGATCATGCGAGGAAAGAGCTGGTTGTTGATGGTGTTGGCGAGTAACTTGGCGTCACTCTCTACCAGGTTCTCGAACACCTTCAGGTGGGTCTGGCTCTGTGAGAGGCTGCTACCGTCCTCGATAGTCATGGTCTGGCCGATGATAAGTTTGGAGATTTCGGAGTTGGCTCGATCCACACGCTTATCGTAAACATTGAATGCGTCACTCTTGGCGCTTTCTACGATCTGGATTTCCGTACCTGTAGGCAGTACGGCATAACCAGCCTGCCCCATACGCTCCATCATGTCGCTGATACGGTCCACCTCCTTCTGGTCCCTGGAACTTGTGGTAGCGGTACGCAGCGGTATGCCGAAGAGTTCACTGAAGACGTCCCATGCAGCCAATACGTTCTTCTTAGGTATGCAGTGAAGCGAAGCTTTGAGGAAAAGTCCGAGGTCGTCGGGTCTGCCCACCTCGATGAGGTTGCCCATCCATTCCGGTTCATGATAGTCGATACCGGTGGTCCAGTCCTGTCCGAGGTCAGTTATGACGCGGTGGTGTTCAGGAATGACGTACTTGCGGTCCACCAACTTCACCTCATTGTAGGACAAGCATCCGTCTCCATCAGTTCCGAGGTCGCCCAACTCGATGAGCGAGTGTCCCCAGTAAGGAGTAGTGAGCACGAGACGACAGAACTCCACGAACCATTCCTGCTCGAGGAAGTGATTGAGTTCTTCGGCTGGTGCTCCGTTCTTATCCTCTATCTTGAACGATCGCTCCATGACGAAACCTTTTCGCTGGTCAATACAGCCAGAGAGGTGGGCATCTATTTCGGTGTCGCGATAGATGTCGTAGAGTGCCTGACGGTTGGGACTCTCCACGCTGATGGCGAGTTGCCATGCACGGCGCCACTTCTGTATATCGCCTTTGGTGAGCGCCTCGGTGGTGCGCTGCAGTTTGGCGATGATACTTTCTACCTGTCGGCGGTTGTTCTTGCCTACCAGTTCGATATTGCCATATTTGGTTCTCCAGAGCTGAGGTTTACCGAGAAATGTCCTCCAGGCATCCTCTATGCGGTCTTTTGTTCTATTTATATTCATTTTCATTTAATGAGAAATTTCGTTTAATGAGAAATTAGAAATGAGAAATTAGAAATTTTACCAGCTGTGGTGGTCGGGACCATTACCATAGGCTAAGACTCCACCTTGGGAGATGTCGCTGCCTGTTTCGTCTGTAGCGATGGGGAGGTCGGGTACTATCTTGCCAGCCTGTACACCTTCGAGCCATTTGATGGCACGCTCGTAGCGCTCCTTGCGGGTCTCGTAGCCCATGCGGTTGGGGAGTGATGCAATCATGTTGTACAGCGCAATATCGGCAGTGTACATGACGAGCTGGCGGTTGCGGTCGTTGCCTTCGGTGGCAAAGATGCGGTCGGTATCATACTTGGGGCGCAGATAACCGGCTACTTCTTCTTGTGCCTCCGCGATGGCGTTGCTGATGTTATCCGGGTCAGCACCCGTGATGGCCTTGAGCGAAGCTTCGCTGCTCACGACCTTAAAATCTTCCTGTGTAATGAAACTCATGATTTAATGAGAAATTAGAAATGATAAATTAGAAATTGAGTTGGCGCTGTTACCATGAATTCTTCGGGCGCATCCTCTTGACTATTCTCGGAACAAAGGCGGCTACTCTTCCCTGCTTCTGAAGGATATAGATAGCACCCTCGTCGGCATCGGGTGCATCATCGTGCGCACGGCTGCCATGTTCGAGCGAAAGCGTCTGGTCGATGCCCACCTGCATATCCTCGGAGTCTTTGAGTGCCTCGTTGTAAAAAACCACACCACGCTCCCAGAGAGGAGCCACGGACTCGATGCGCTGCAGTTTGTCGGGCTTCTTGCGGTTGTCTGCCGTGATAGGCAGTTGATAGCCGCGCAGGTCTCCTTCTGCAGCAAACTCGTCGAGGGCAGTATCCTGCATCAGGTTTGCCTCCATGTAAAACTGGATGCTTGCTCCCTCTTCTAAGCTTCGCTCATAGAGGTTGTAGAGCCATCTTACCATGGCACCCGTGGTGTCCTGGCGCACGAAGCAGTCTATCAGGTGCAGTTCCTTGCCGATACTACCCCAGAGACGGCACGCCTTGTAGTCGTTCTCGGTAGTCGATTTCCAGGACGGGTCGGTATAGCAGACTAATGCCTCATACTTCGAGAGCTTCGGCATACGCTTATACTTGATCCATTCATGCCGGAAGATGGTGCCGTCCTTGATAGGATTGTGCATCATCTCCTTGTTCCAGTCTCGGTAGCCCACGAATTCACGATAAGCGTCCACCTCCTCTCGGGTCCATTTCTCCTGCCATGTCGGGTCTCCGTTCTTATCCACGGCATACACCTTGGAGAGGAACACGCCCTTGGTGTGGGCAATATTGAAGAGTACGGAGTTCTTGGAGATAAGGTTGCCCACCATGATGAATCGGCCACGGCCCACATCTAAGGATCCGAAGAGGGCTGACTTGACCCACGAGGTAAGCTCACGCACACGCTTCTCGTTCTTGCAGAGTTCATCATCATCAAGGTCGTCGATGACGATATAGTCAGGACGTGCCTCACGGTCGCGCAGACCTCGAGGACTCTGACCACGGCCACAGGCGAGAAACTTGACCCCGCACTGTGCTTTGAACTCACCATCGGTCCAGTCGCCACCAGAGGGCTTCTGCTCTCCGAAATCCGCTTTGAGACGGTCGTTGTATTCCAGCTCTGCCTGGATATCGCCCAGGAGGCGGCAGGCAGCATCCTCGCTCTTACCCACGATGACCATGAAGTTGATGAGCCTGAGGGGCTGGAACATGAGCCAAAGAGGCAGGAATACGTCCAGATGGGTACTCTTGGCATGACCACGGGGCCACATGAATACTGCCTTCAGATTGGGCGTTGACTTCACCTTGCGGGCTGCCTGATTGTGGAACGGTGCATTGTGAATTGTGCGCAGTACCTTGCCTGTAGTCTTGTCCTTGAGCTGCAGGAAGTGAGGGAAATAATATTCGCAGAAGGCAGCATAGTCCCTCTGCAGGGAAGCAATACGTTTGTTTCGCTCCGTCTTGCTTTCGGGAGCCATGAGCGAGGTGTCGGTGAGGGCTGCTATCTGTTTACAGTGTTCCCGCCACGCCTCGATGGCCTGTTTCTTTTCAGTTTGTGTTGCCATCCTTCTTTGCTTTTATTATTATGTATTAGAGTTCACAACTGAAACCATTGTTCATCTTGTCGGAGATGAAGAGATCCTGGTAATAGTTGAATGTCTTGAGGAGTTCCGGTGTGATGTTCGGATCGGTCTGTGCACGGAACTGCATCCACTTCGAGAATGCCATGAACACCTCGATAGCATCCACCACGTTGGCCTTCTTGTCAAGTTTCTGGATGACGGACGAAAGTTTGGCCAGTCGGTCGCCCAATCCGGAAATCTTGTCCGGGTCGCCGGATTCGTTCACCTGACTGATGAGGGTATCGATGGTAAGGAGGAGTTTGTTGACCAGCTCCGGTCGCGTCACGTTCTTGGCGGCTCGCTGTTCTTTCCATCCCTCTGTGTTGGCCCACTTGGAGATTGTCACTCTGGATACCTCAATCTGTTCGGCTATCTCTGCCTGTTCCTTACCCGCCATATAGAGGGTTCGGGCGAGGTTCTTCTTGCGTTCTAATTCTGCTTTTGTCATAGTTCGAATATTATTATAATGTGAATAGAAAACCATGGAGGCGTTTGGTGCCTCGCGGGTTTTGGTACTGCAAAATTGCGACTTTTTGGGCAATCTGCAAAAATAGTGTGCAGCGGTTTCATAGAAGTGTGCAACCATTTCATACTTTTTTGGAGGTTATGCGAAAAGTTAGTAATATTGCATTCGAATTCGGGCGGAACGCTCCGCTGGTATTCGCAGGAAAAGAAAGTAGAAACTTTTTAAATATGTATATATGGCTAAAGGTAAACGAGTAAGAATCAGTAACGAGAGTCTTAACTGTTACGGCACTCGAATTCTTACACCTGGCATAGACCTGGCACAGTACCAGCGCAACCCCGTACTCCTTTATATGCACGAGCGCGGCAAGGTGATCGGTATGGTGAAGGATCTGAAGGTGGAAGGTCAGGACGTGACGGGTGAGCTGGTGTTCGATGAAGCTACGGAACTGTCTAAGCAACTGAAGAAGCAGTGGGAGTTCGGCAGCGTGAAAATGGTGAGTGCAAACTTCCAGATCTTGGAGATGAGCGACGACAAGCAGCTGCTCGCCGAGGGTCAGCAGAGACCGACAGTGACGAAATCGAAACTCATCGAGGTGAGTGTGGTGGATATTGGTGGCAATGATGACGCTATCGTGCTCACTCATGAAGGTAAGACAATCTCACTTTCAGCAGGACAGGACTCCATTGACGGTGTTCTTCCTCTATTAGATAATGTAAGTAAAACCCCATTAAAAAAGAAAGAAATGGAATTAAAAGATTTAGCGATCAAGTTGGGTCTGAAGGAGACCGCAACAGAAGAAGAAGTGAATCAGAAGCTCGTGAGCCTCAGTCTCGCGGCAGGTAAGGTAACCGCCTTGGAGACTCAGGTGCAGACACTCCAGGCGCAGCAGCAGGCGGTGGAGTTGGCTGCTATCACACGTGCGGTAGATACTGCCATTACCGAGAAACGACTTGCTGCAGGCATGAAGGAACACTTCATAGAACTGGGCAAGAAGTTGGGTCTGGATCAGTTGAACATCACGCTGTCGGCCATGCAGCCACAGGGCAAGATTACGGCAACCCTGCACCGAACCGACAAGGGTAATATCGTGGCAGAACCACAAGACTACTCGAAGTACGAGAAGTTGAGTGCCGTGCCAGCCAACGTGATGATGGATCTGCACGACAACCACCACGACGAATTCGTGCGCCTCTATAAGGCTGAGTACGGCTTTGAACCCGCTTAATAATGAGAAAGACGATAAAATGACAAATGAGAAATGACAAATGAGAAATTTTAAATGCTAAAATATAACTATGAATAAGAAAACATTTATCAAGATTGCATCGGCGTTGCTTTTCAACGCCATCGTGGGTGGAGTTATTGCAGTGTTGTTGGGCTGTAGCCCTATGGGTGGTGCAGCTGTGGCTTGTCTTATCGCCATTGCTCTCCCTGGCTTTATGCCTGAGGATGCAGCATGTGATGGCGTACTGACCGAAGTGTGGACGGGCGAACTTATCAGGGCTCTCCGTGGAAGATTGGATGCGTCATGGCTCAACGGTGTACCAGACCAGAGTTCTATCGTCAATAATGACGTGATCCACCTGGTAGATGTGGGTGCAGATCCGCAGGTTCTTATCAATAATACCACGTACCCATTGGATATTCAGGAGTTAGAGGATGGCGACAAGACCTTCTCACTCGACAAGTTCCAGACTAAGGTGGTACCAGTGACCGACGATGAGCTGTATGCTCTGAGTTACGAAAAGATGACCCGCGTGAAGGAAAGTTGTGCCAACGCCCTGAATGATGCTAAGTACGCCAAGGCTGCTCATGCGCTCTGTCCTACCAAGAATACAGACAAGACCCCTGTACTCGTGACTACTGGTGCGGTGGATACTGCTACCAAGCGCATCAAACTCTGTATTGACGACGTTGTGGCTCTGAAGCGTAAGCTCGACGCATTAGGTGTGCCAGTGACTGATCGCCGTCTGGTGCTCTGTACAGACCACGTGAACGACCTCTTGGAGACCGATCAGGCGTTTAAGGAGCAGTATAACATCAACCGCAATGACGGCACCGTGGGTCGCCTCTATGGTTTCGATATCTACGAGTATGGCGCTTGTCCTACCTATAGTACCGCAGGTGTGAAGAATGCAGTGGGTGCAACGCCTAAGGCGGGTGAGTTCCAGTGCTCATTTGCTTTCTATGTGCCTCGTGTGTTCAAGGCTACAGGTACTACCAAGATGTACTACAGTCCTGCAGAGAACGACCCTCAATATCAGCGCAACCTGCTCTCTTATCGACATTACTTCATCTGTACGCCGAAGAAGGAGGATGCCGGTGGTGTCATCTACAGCGGCTATAAGGCTTCTTAATGAAAGCTTCAAATCTTCATCATATTATAAGTTAGTTATTAGTTAAAATGGTTGAAAGGCGATGACAGACATCATACTAAACATACTGCAGTGGGCTATCCCATCGGGCGGCATTGGTGCTGCCATCGCCTGGATAGCCAACCGAAAGGTGAAGGAGGCTGAGCAGGCGAAGCGCATACATGACACCTTTAAGGAGATGTATGGCGACGTGAGCAAGGAACTCCTCGCTAAACAAAAAGAACTGAATGATGCAGCAGAAGATAACGCAAAGGCTATCGAGGAACTCAACAAGGAGAACGCCCGCACCCGCTATGCGCTCAATAGGCTCACACGGGCTATCGAGGCTATTCAACTTTGTCCTCATCGTGCTTCTTGCCCTGTTAGTAGTGAACTGCAGAACCAAGAAGACGATGACACAGACGCAGCAGACGGGGTTGGCAAGCAGCGTAAGTCGAGACAGCAGCGTAAGCAGAGACACAGCACAGGTGACGAGTCTGACGACGGAAAATCTGACGACTGACCAGCAGTGGCAGCAGGCGTGGCTCATCAAGCCATTGGAAGGCGGCGGGTATCATATCGAGGGGTATGGCACGGCGAAAGCTCAAGCTAAACTTGAAGGCGAAAATAACTCCTGTACTACTTCGGCAAATTCTTCTTCTAAGGTCAGGCGAACGGCGTTAGAAAGCAATTATAATAGCGTAGAAAGCGTGGAAGAGAAGAAGCCTCCCGAACGTGGTAAGGGTTCGTTGATCAAATTAATTTGTGTGTGGTTAGGGGTAGCTCTTGTTGGCTATCTATTAGTAAGTTATCATAAAAAGTAATCAATATGGAAAATATATTGGACGGTACCGATCTTATCCTCTCCGTGAATGATGGCGCATTGGCCTTCAGTACAGGTTGTAAGATTACCACCTCGGCTGAGACGGGTGAGCGTATGACCAAGGAGGCTGCAGGCGCGAAGTGGAAAGAGAAGTACGTAAAGAGTTTCTCGGAGAGTATCTCTGCCGACGGCTTGGTTTGTACGGACGCAGATACTGGTGCTCCTACCTACGACCAGTTGAAGGATCTGATGCTGAGTAGTACTCCTGTAACCTGCAGTTATAACATTCGTGAGGCTGGTAAGCGCACCGGCAAAACGGCTGGCGGATATAAGGGTAAGTACATTATTACCTCTCTCAATCTGGACGGCCAGGCGGGCGATGATGCCAAATATACCGTGCAGCTGGAGAACTACGGCAAGGTGGAGAAACAGACTGACGGTCTGCAGGCTGGCGCAAGCAGTGCTACTGCGCATTCTGAAGAATTGAGTTAAAAGATACTGTTTTCATTTTCTAAATTTTGCGTGTATTAATGAAAAAAACGCTGATCAATGTAGGCGGCAGGGAATTGCCTTGCCGCCTCTCGATGGGAGCAATGCTCCTGTTTAAGAGAAATCTGCAGAAGGACGTGAGCGACATGGACGCTAACAACATAGAGGAATTACTGATGTTTATGTGGTGTTGTGTCGTGGCTGCCTGTAAGGCCGACGGAGTGGAGTTTGATGTCGATTTCGAGACTTTCTGTTGTCTGATCACTCCGGACGACGTGAGTGCCTGGAATGCGGCAATGAACGAAGAGAGTGAGAAAAAAAAAGCCGAGACGAAACCATAAGCTCTGACTCGGAGAAATATGAACCTACGGATGTGGAACATCTGTTGGGTATTGCGATGGGGTGTATTGGTATGAGTATGGATGACTTTTGCCGATGCACCCCTTCGGAGTTTTACGCAGCGTATGAGGCGTGGAACGAGATGCAGACGAGCAGGGAGCGAGGCAGATGGGAACGCATAAGGATGCAGTGCCTCTGCAGTATGCAGCCTTACTCCAAGTCGAAGCTCACGCCACAGGATATCATGAGGTTCCCATGGGAAGGTAGGCATCTTTCCCAAGTGGAGAAGAAGGAGAAACTTAGCCGTGAGGAAATCATGGAGAGGTATCGGGCAGCGAAGAAGCGGGCGGGGCTATAGTAGGAGTTATATGTTGTCATCCTGACAGAGCATGAGCGTCCACAATAAGAAACTTATACACGAGACAATGCCACAAAGGATTAACAAATCAGAAGCCCAGTCTGGTGCCTTTGCTCCCATAACCCAGTCACAGAGAATCAGTCCTATAAGAAAACTCACGACGGCAATCCAGCCGCAGATAGTTCTGTCTTTCATTGGTGTAACTTTATATTCTGCCATAATGATGTTTAATTATTAACACGCTGCAAATATAATAAAAAGAATCAAATAATCAAAATTATAAAGCAAAAAGTATGAGTAACGAGGTAAGATTTAACATTCGGCTTAATATTGACGGCAAGGAAAAGGTGGTGACAGCTACCACGGCAGTCGATAACTTGCGTCGTGTAGTCGATGAAGCAAAGGGATCCGCCGGTGCGCTGCAAGAGCAACTCATTAATACCAATCAGATAGTAGAGAAATGGAATAATGTCTCTAATGCTATCGGACAACTGTCTTCGGTATTGAATGATTTTACTGCCGAAAGTCGCAGCTTCGGTGGTGCTATGGCGACTGCTAATACCATGGCAGGAAAGAGTGGTGATGACTTCGCTAAACTGAAAGAGCAAGTAGCCGAACTCTCCCACGAGGTTCCTGTTGCTCGTGATGAGTTAGCGAACGGCCTCTACCAAGTTATCTCCAATGGTGTGCCCGAGGATAACTGGATAGCTTTCCTCAACAAGTCGGCCCGTGCCTCTGTGGGTGGTATTGCTGACCTTGGTGAGACTGTGAAAGTTACTTCTACCATTATCAAGAACTACGGATTAGACTGGGATGCTGCTGGTTCTATCCAGGATAAGATACAGCTTACCGCCAAGAATGGTGTTACCTCGTTTGAACAGTTGGCGCAAGCCTTGCCACGTGTCACCTCTCAGGCTTCCACGCTTGGTGTAAGTATTGATGAGCTGATGGCTACCTTCAGTACCTTGACGGGCGTATCTGGTAATACTGCCGAGGTGAGTACTCAATTGGCAGCTATTTTTACGGCTCTTATCAAGCCTTCGAGCGAAGCTGCAGAGATGGCGCAGCAGATGGGTATTCAGTTTGATGCAGCCAGCATCAAGGCTGCCGGAGGTATGGAACAGTTTCTCCAGCAACTCGGAAAGAGTGTGCGGGAGTATTCGAAATCGAGCGGCGTTCTGGAGCAGGAGGTGTATGGCAAACTTTTCGGATCAGCAGAGAGTCTCCGTGCCTTAACGCCACTGATGGGCAATCTGTCGGATAAGTTTAGCGAGAATGTGAATGCCATGAAGGATAGTGCCGGTACCATCGATGATACTTTTGATATTATGGCAAGCACAGGAGCCGCAAAGCTGCAGCTAATCAACAATAAGTTGGGCGAATATTCTGACATGCTGCAATCATCTATAGGTAACGTATTGCCTTATATCAATGTTGCGGCACAAATGACTACAGGCGCAGCTGCAGCAGTATCGCTATCGAAGTCGTTTAATCTCTTGGCAGTGTCATCAAAGTTGGCGAAAACAGTGATAGCCATGTTTTCCCCTATTATAGAGGTTTGTTCTGCTACCATGCGAGGTGCAACCGTGAGCGCTACAACCTTGAGGCTTGCTATTCGTGGCCTGATGATCTCTACAGGTGTAGGTATCGCAATCGTGGCGCTTACCGAGGCTATCAACTACCTCATGAATAGCAGCGACGATGCAGCCAAGAGTGTAGATAAGCTTTCGGAGTCAGAGCAGAAAGCCAAGATGGCTCATCAGCAGACAGCGCAGCAGATAGCGAGCGTGCGAAGCGAGATGACGCAGAACATCGCTACCCTGAAGAACTTCAAGGGAAGCAAGGAGCAGGAGAAGGCGATGGTGCAGCAGATGAACACCAAGTATGGCGAGGTGATGGGCTACTACTCTTCCGTGAGCCAGTGGTATCAGGCGCTTACTGCTAACTCTAAGGCTTACTGTGACCAGATGATCAATGAGATCACCATCCGCAACCTTGCCAACCAGGCAGCGGATCTGCAGCAACAACGGTACGACTATACGCACGATAAAAACGGACGTACCAAGAAATTCAGTGCGAAAAATCAGAAAGAGATGGTGAAGGCACAAAAGGGTGACCTTGGTGCGTTCCTCCTGGGTGGCGTGTGGTATAAGTATGTAGCTAAGGCTGGTACCAGCCAGAAGGCAGAGGCAGACAAGGTGGTGACTAATCTGTATCGGCAGGAGCAGAACCTGAAGAAGCGCATGGAAGCCCTCGTCAAGCAGAACCAGAATATCAACTATAAGCATACGGCAGGATATAGTGCTACACCTCCCGTCGTCAATATCTCAACCGGTTCGACAGGTAATGCCGGAGGTAGCGGTAATACCAATACAGGAAATACTCCTGCAGTAACTGAGGACAAGAAAGCCTTAGAAGGTAGTATCGACTGGTATGAGGAGAAAATCAACGAGAAGCAGAAGGAACTCAACGCTACTGCCGACAAGGCTACTGCCCGTGCTCTGAATGCAGAAATGGAAGGACTCCAGCGCCAGTTGTATATGCTGAAGGTGGATGTCGGTATCGAGGACGTTCCGAAGGTTGACGTAAAGGCTTTTGCGGTCAACCTGAAGGCACAGCTGGATGAAGAAATGGAGGCAATGCGCCAGAGACTGTCAGATAAGCCACTTGTTATCAATACAGAAGTGGAAGCCAAGGCGCGGGATTATGACCATATCTCCTCACTCTTTAATATAGACGTGAGCAACTTTGATAGTGTGCGTACCGGCTTGGCGGATATTAACGGTATAAGCGACTCTACTGCCAAGGGTATGGCGGTGGCTGGAGCCAGTTGTGAAATGTTGGGTTCTGCCCTGCAGCAGTTGGGTGGAGATTCAGCAGCAGCCAAGGCTGGTATGATGGCTGCAGCCATCGGCCAGTTTGTACTTTCCTTTGCGCAGGCCATGAGTACCTGTAAAACCTGGATAGACTGGCTTGCTTTCGGTATATCGGGTACGGCACAGCTTACGAGTATCATATCCACCATCAGTCAGTTTGCCACTGGTGGTATCGTTGGCGGCAATCAGACATCGGGCGATAAGGTATTGGTAAGAGTCAACTCTGGCGAGATGATCCTGAATGCAGCCCAGCAGGCCCGCCTCTTTGCCATTGCCAACGGTGCGGCAGTACAGGGTGTGTCGGTGAATACTGCAGGACTGCAGGGTATCGGTAGCGGCATGAGCGCAACTCTTGGCATCAGCGGCCGACTCCGTGGACGTGATATAGTGATGGCGGTAGCGAACGAAACGAGAAGCAATCGCAGACGTAGTAACATTAAAATTTAGAAACTATGCTTTTCAGTGGAACTTTTTATAATAATCAGAATGATGCGATTACGGTAGTAATCTGTACAAAGGGTGACAACACGAAACGAGTGGAAATCGGTAACGAAAAGGATGGTATATTCTTTACCGATGATCCAGTGGAGATTACTTCGCAGGTAAACGATACCTTCGACCATATACTTTGCTATCAGGCAAGCGTACGCCTGTTGTGCAAGAATTTTGTGCCGGACTTCTTCTGTAGTTCCTGTCGTGATGCTGTGGTGAATATCCTCAGAAACGAGGAATGTATTTTTGTAGGGTATGTGGAGCCACAGGCTTTTAGTCAGGGCTATAATGAAGACTACGACGAGGTAGAGCTGACCTGTATCGACTGCCTTTCTGCTCTCTCTTATTCCAACTATCGGAATGTGGGAGCTGCAGCGGTTCTCTATGATGCGCTCAAAGGCAAGGCAGCGCAGCGTACTTTCTATGATATCATCGCAGAAATACTGTATGATGTAGGCGAAGCGGCTAATTATATGGGAGGAGGTACGTTTAAGATAATGTATGATGGCTCGAAAGCGTTGAGTAACGGAACGGGTGACGGAATATATAATATATTTCAAAATATCAGTATCAACGAATTGTTGTTCTTTGGCGATAAAGAGGATGATATGTGGACACAGGAAGATGTACTCAATGAAATACTGAAGTACCTCAATCTGCATATTGTGCAGGAAGGTACTACTTTCTATATATTCTCCTGGGAGTCGATACGGAATGATTCTCATTTGAATTTTTATGAAATAGATAAAGGCTTCGAGAAGAGTATTGAGGTACCTACATACCAAGTGGGTAAGGATATCGAGGTGGCTGACTGTGATACAAAAATCAGCATCGGAGAAACATACAATGAGTTGCTGCTTACTGATAATGTGACAGAGGTGGATGACATGATAGAAAGTCCGCTTGATGACGAGTCTTTAGTTGCTGCAGGTAACTTTCAGAAATACATGACCGAATATATAGCTGAAGGTGAAGGGAAAACCGCATACAAGAGCATGCATGCTATGACGACAGGAAGAGAGAAAACAGACTGGCAGGATGCAAGTCAGGTGGACTGGTTCTGCTGGCCTAAGGCTGTGACGAACTGGAAGTTCTACGGAATGGAAAACGGCAGTCGCATAGATATGTACGAGAAATACCCTGCAGACGGAACCAAGCAGCAGGATATCCTGGATAAAGGTCTTACAGCTGGTATTGGTGCGTGTGTATGTGCTTTCGGTAAGATAGAGCGTAAGAACGGCGGCAATACGTCTTCTCTCGTTACTTCGGTGAGTATGGATAACTATCTGATCATTTCTAGCATGGGCAGAAGTGGACACCCAACCGAGGAGGAGATTCTTGCATCATGCCCTGTAGCGGAATATACGGGAAACAAGAGCGGAGGTACTTTTTCGCCTGCAGATAGCGATACGATAAATTATATCGTGATCAGCGGCAAGATGGTTCTTAATCCTGTAATGAATGTCACGGATATCTACGGTCACATGGTGCTTGATGCTTACTGGAATTCTGGTTCCTACTGGCACAAGACCGTGCCGAGCCGCAATAACGGAGACGGAAGGTATTATACCCGCAAGTATTGGTATTCTGAACAGTGGAACCAGGAACCGGTGTATGGTAAAGCTAATGAAATAGAAAGTTCTCATTCCTTCTATCCTTATACGGGTACTGGCCCTCAGGAGCATGAATATAAGTATAGTGCCGTCGGTGTTGCTACTGATACGATCAAGCGAGTGGGCCTTATATCCTGTATGCTCATTGTTGGCGATAAATGCGTCGTAGAATGCAATAAGGGTGATAAGAATGCGGTAGGAGGCACGAGTCAGGGTGAAGGCGATACGGATGATTTTGTATGGAAGAAATACAAGGAGCGGAGTGAATGTGCATCAGATGATGAATATTACGCGCAGAGCTTTACTATCGGTATTGATCCGAAGCTAAAGGATAAGATTATAGGCACGGAGTTCGAGATCCGCAAGAATGCTCCATATACAAAGGGTATTACTGCAGAGGGTACTGCGATACCTATCCGTATGTCTGATCACATAAGCGGCAGCGTGCAGTTTAAAATACTCGGGCCCGTAAATGCAGAATGGAATGAGGTGACGAGAAGGCACCCTTCTTTCTGGCGACATACAAAGTGGTCTCAGGATAGCCATCTGCTTCTGCAGGAGATCAATAGCATCATGCTCAAGGAATTCAAGATAGAGGTGGTTAGTGATAACGGCAAGATAGGTGCGGTAAGTGACGAAAAGGATATCGTATATAAGAGCGATACCGGCGAAAGCTTCGTCAACCGCAAGGATGACCTGGAGTTTCGGATCACTACCGCGCTCACCTCGAAGGAGTGCAAGGCGTTAGGCGTAAATAATGCGGTGAAATTATCTTCTCCTCAGAACGAGGCGACCAAGAATGCTCTTACTTCCATCTATGACCGCAACCAGAACTTGGCGGATAAGCCGGAGAAGTTGTATGTGGATGCTTACTGGCAGGAATGGCACGAACCGAGGGTTGTGATGACACAGAATGTCATCGAGCCAAAGAAGGGTCTTAGCTTTGCGAGCATCTTTAGTGTTCCTGTTATCGGTAAACGATTCTACGTGCAAGGTATAGACAGAAATCTTACTGAGGGTACTGCAGTGGTGACGATGAGAGAGTTGTTCTAAAGTGGTTTTAACAACGTTATAAAAGGATTATAATATGATAGAAATTAAGACTTTTGCCAAGCCGAAGAAGACGGGTGGTTCGTCCGGATCTTCTTCCTCGACTAAGTATATATCCGGAGTGATATCTGAAGCTGAGCATGCTGCCAGAGCCGATAAGGCCAAGCGTGCAGAAGTTGCAGATCAGGCAACCTATGCCGGTACGGCTGCATCGGCACAGAATGCAGCCTACGCCTCTGAGGCGGGCAACATTCGTGAGGATGCGGAAATATTACAGCAGTATTTGAGTCTGAAAGATACTGTGGATCCGCAGGTAGTGAACGGTATGGTGATCTTTGCGAAAGGTCTTATTGCTAATCTGCTCGCACAGCTGAAGGGTGGTGCAAGTTTTGGATCAGACGGTTCGTATTCGTTTGACAAAGACG
>ERZ1026894.1149-NODE-1149-length-16457-cov-4.533045_pt1 | contig 16457 bp, 16 predicted proteins | sample MGYA00380177_ERZ1026894 | MGnify/ENA primary metagenome ERZ1026894 (study PRJEB33269, sample SAMEA4719813) | human gut metagenome | biome: human-associated habitat; feature: organic feature; material: feces | place: Cameroon | collected 2013-10 ... | reverse complement strand
ACAAGTCGAACCATGTTCGGCTTGTTTTCTTTGTGGGGAATAAGTGGATTGCGCGATTTTCTTAAAAATCGCACCACGGTTTCACCGTGCGAATCCCTGCGGGCTGACGCTGACGCTATTACGGAAGCGTCCAGGTCGCTTCCTACGAATCCCCTTATCTCCACCACAAAGATATCATACATTTTGTATGATATCTTTTTATTTGTAGCCTTTAGAGACAAAAAAAGACCCTCGGATGAGTCGAGGGACTATATTTTTGGCGATGTAAGAATTGGATTCTATACTTGCATTGTTGCAAGAGGCAATCAATACTTGAATTGCTCTGTGAAGTAGGCGACGAGGTTGTCGATGGGCAGACGGACTTGCGCCATGGTGTCGCGCTCACGCACGGTTACGCAACCGTCTTCAAGCGTGTCAAAGTCAACGGTGACGCAATATGGCGTGCCGATTTCGTCTTGACGGCGATATCTCTTGCCGATCGATGCCGACGTATCGAAATCGCAGGCAAAGTGTTTTGAAAGTTCGATATAGAGTTCTTCCGCTTTGTCGTTGAGTTGCTTTTGCAATGGCAGAACCGCCACTTTGACGGGAGCGAGAGCGTGGTGCAAGTGAAGCACGACGCGAGTGTCGTTTTCGCCAACTTGCTCTTCATCGTATGCATCGCAGAGAAACGCGAGGAACACGCGGTCTGCGCCGAGGGAAGGCTCGATGACATACGGCACGTATTTTTCGTTAGTGACGGGGTCGATATAGGAAAGATCTTTGCCCGACGTTTTGATGTGTTGATTCAAATCGTAGTCGGTGCGGTCCGCAACGCCCCAAAGCTCACCCCAGCCGAACGGGAATTTGTATTCGAAGTCGGTGGTTGCCTTGGAATAGAAGCAAAGCTCTTCCTTGTCGTGGTCGCGGAGTTTGAGATTTTCATCTCTCATGCCGAGATTGAGAAGCCATTGATGACAGAAGTTCTTCCAGTATGAAAACCATTCGAGGTCGGTTCCGGGTTTGCAGAAAAATTCAAGTTCCATTTGTTCGAATTCACGAATACGGAAAATAAAGTTGCCCGGTGTGATTTCGTTGCGGAAGCTCTTGCCGATTTGTCCTATGCCGAAAGGCACTTTTTTGCGAGTTGTGCGTTGCACGTTTTTGAAGTTGACAAAGATACCTTGCGCTGTTTCGGGGCGGAGATAGACGGTGGATGTCGAATCTTCCGTCACGCCGATAAAAGTTTTGAACATGAGGTTGAATTTTCTCACGCCCGTAAAATTGCTGTTTCCGCAAACGGGGCAGGGGATCTTATGTTCGATGATGTATTGCTCCATCTGCTCGTTTGTCCAGCCCGCGATATTTACGTCAAGACCGTGTTTTTGATTGTAGTCTTCGATGAGATCGTCCGCACGATGACGGGATTTGCAGGATTTGCAATCCATCAAGGGGTCCGAAAAGCCTCCGATGTGACCGCTTGCTTGCCATGTGGTCGGGTTCATGATTATTGCGCTGTCAAGCCCTACGTTGTAGGGATTTTCAACGACAAATTTCTTCCACCAAGCCTGCTTGATGTTGTTTTTGAGCTGAACGCCGAGAGGGCCGTAGTCCCAAGAGTTGGAAAGTCCTCCGTAGATTTCGCTGCCGGGATAAACGAAGCCGCGATTTTTTGCCAGGGCAACAAGTTTGTCCATAGTCAGTTGTGCCATAATAAAAACTCCTTTCGCACTCATCCGGAATGATGAGCCGACAAATATTATCTATAAGATAATAGAATAAAGCGCGCAAAAAGTCAAATTCTTTGGCGATAAAGGCAAAAACGACCGAGATTTCGGCCGTTTTTGTTTCGATTGTTCCGCTCAAAGAAAACGAGCGGAGCGAGCATCAAGCGGACAATCTTGCGAAATTGCGGATTGAGTCTTTATCCGTGTATGAACCGATGGCATAGATTTTCCGCGCGATAGAAAAGTAAAATCAAGCGTGGCTCTCGGCAATGCGCGTTTATAATGCGTTGCCGTTGCCAAAGCAACGATTTTTACTTGCAGCAGCCGCAGCCGTTCCCACCGCCGCAAATGCAGGAGAGGATGAGAATGAGCCATACAAGGTCGCAACTATTGCATCCGCCCATCGATGTACAACCGCCGTTGTTGAGAAGCATCAAGAGCAAAATGATATCGCAACAATTGCAGCTGCATCCGTTTGCACCGTTTGTAAAAAATCCGTTCATGTTATGTACCTCCTTAAAGATTCGGATTGCTCCTACATTACCTTACGCAACCTGCGAAAATTGTGTGACAGAGGCATTGAAACGATTATGTCCAAATATATTTTTGTGTGGACCAATTAAAGCGGATGATAGGGCTTGTGGCGGGATTGCTTCTCACGCTTGTTGTTTCGGGATTATGCTCGTTGTGCTTCAACATGGACTTAAACTGGTGGATTGCGCTTGAAAAACCGTCGTTTGTGTTGTCGGGAGGGTGGTTTTCGGTTTTTGTTGCGGCAAGCTATTTGTCGAGCGTACTTGCCATATCCCGTCTTGTTGAGTTCAAACATATTTTTCCGTCCATGTTGTATTTTGTGATTTTGGGAGTGTTTTGCATTTTGTTTATGCTTGCGTTTTTCACCCTCAAAAATTTGCTTTTCGGATTGATATGTATGTGCGTCGTGCTTGCCGTGTCCTATCTGCTGTTCATACGCTTTCTCACCAAGGAAATAAAAATCGCAATCGAGTTTTTGCCGACGTTTCTTTTCAATATTTACGGATATTTGTGCGTGCTGTGTATCTTTTTGAACAACTGAAAAGCGCTATTTTCATTTGTTGACACATTACAATTTGTTTAGTATTATAAAAACAAACAGACGCGTGACGCGCGTATATTGTTATTTGATTTTTTGCAAAACTTGTCGGAACAATTGATTTTGTTGCAAATTTGTTGCAAATATCCGGCAGTTTTTCGGGGATTTTCCTGTGTCGATTTGTTAAACTTCAACCGTAAGCTAAGGCTTACAATAAACAAAAGGAGTAAAACCATGAAAACGGAAAAATCTTTGAAAATCAAGATAACTGCGGTTGCTATCGTCACTGCGCTGGCAGTCGCCGCGATTACGCTCTTGGTGGTATTCTTGCCAAAACGCACGGTTGCGAATGCGACAACCGACAAGACGGCGAATGCCTCTCAAGTCACTCAAACGATGTCTCAAATCGAAAGTTTGGAAAACCGGTATCAAAAAGCATTCGACGACAACGCGGAACTTTGGGAAAAGTATTTTGCAGAGCTTCAAAAACTTGACGAACTCCCCGACAACTTTGACGAAAAGGCGTTTATCGGAGGCCTGAGCGTTTTGACCGACGACGAAAAGGCAACGTTGTTGAAAAACGTCGACGTGCTTGACGAACTCGATGCACAACTCGAAAAACTTTACGGCGAATTGTTCGATACCAACGAAGATATGCTCTACGGCGACTGCGCCGACGGCAATTGTGAAGCAGACGGCTCCTGCGGCGACAACGATATGCTCTTTATCGAGTGCGACGAAAACTTTTTCGGCGACAATTTCGGCAAATTGTGTGACGAGGCAGAGCTTGCAAACGACCAAATTCAAGCCCTCAGAAAAGAATTTGACGACCTTGTGGACGCTCGCCAAGACCTTTGGAACAAGGTTTATGAATCCTATGACAATCTTGACGAGAACTTCGATTATGCAAACTTTGACGAAGCCACCTACATTGCGTCATTGACAACTTTGACAGCGGACGAGAAAGACGTTTTGCTCAAAGACCTTGCAAAACTCGATGAAATCGCAAACAAACTCACTGCGCTTTGCGGTGCGAATTGCGGCAGATAAGAAGCAACAAAACATAAAGCAAAACCCTTAAACGAAAAACAAATACTACAACGAAATCACAAAAACCGAAAACCGACAAAAGGCGTTGCGATATCGCAACGCCGATTGCCGTAAGAGGGCTTATGGCATACAAAATTTACATTGCCGACGACGAAAAGAATATACGGGAACTTCTGAAAAATTTTCTTCAGAGCGACGGATACGAAGTGAGCGCATTTGAAACAGGCGACTTGCTTCTTTCGGCGTTTGCAACAGAACCGGCGGACCTTGTCATTATGGACATCATGATGCCGGGGCGCGACGGAGTTGAGTGCGTAAAGGAATTGAGAGAGGTTTCGTGTGTGCCGATTATTCTGCTCACCGCAAAGGACGGCGAACTCGATTATGTCAACGGAATAATGTTGGGCAGCGACGATTATATTACAAAACCGTTTCGTCCGACATTGCTTTTGATGAGGGTGAAGGCTCTTTTGAGACGTGCGGAAATGAGCGGTGCAAACAAGGAAAAAAGCAAAGTGCTGAAATACGCCGACTTGACGTATTCGGAAGATGGACATTCGGTTTTGAGAGATAAAACCGTTGTTCCGCTGACCAAGACGGAAATGAACGTTTTGACATTTATGATGAACGAGCCGCAAAAAACCTATTCTCGCGACATCTTGTTGGACGAGATTTGGGGGCTTTGCGATGACGTCGAAACACGCGCTATCGACGAAACCGTAAGACGAATCAGAAAGAAACTCGCAACCGCAAAGAGCGTCGTTACGATTGAAACGGTGTGGGGATACGGATATAAACTGAGCAATACGGAGAAATAAAAATGACAAGAATCAAACTGAAAATAGTGCTGACTTGCTTATGTTCGGTTGCGCTTATACTTTGCGCGCTTCTTGTCGTCGTAAACATCGCAATACCAAAAAATCTTGAAACTCAGGCAAAAAAAGCAATTGAAAACGAAAGCAGCGAATACTATCCCGACGACGAAAAGCCGGGAGTGAATTTTTTGAGCGCAAGCGTAGCGTATCTCGAACTCGGACAGTCAAACGAAGATTTGGTGTATCTCACCGAAACGGAAAAAGCGGTTCTGGGATTTTGCAACAAAAACACACTCGCTCACGGCAAGTTTTACCGAATACAGGATAAAAATCGAAATATAGTTCTGGCGGTATACGAGTCAAATGAAAATTTGTCCGAAAAATACAAGTATGTTCTTTATGCCGACATAAGCGCAATCATCAATTATGTCGGATGGCTCAACTGGATGTTTTGCGGTGCGGTAGTAATAGTCGGCGCGGCGGTGTGCGTTATAGGTCTGAAACTCGGCAAAACAATAGAGTCTGCGCAGGAGATAAGACAGTCGTTTTTTCAAAACGCCTCGCACGAACTCAAAACGCCGCTTATGGCGATTCAGGGCTATGCCGAGGGGATACAAACAGGCGTTTTGCCAACCAAGGAATCGGCGGGAATTATCCTCGAAGAGAGTGATCGCATGACGACTCTTATCGAGGAGTTGCTTGCCCTTTCAAAGATAGATTCGGCGCAAACCAAGTGCGACTTCAAACCGACAAATCTTGTCGATATCGTAAGGAGCGTCGTATGCTCGCTCGCCCCCGCCTTTGAAAACAGCGGGAAGCAAATTCAAACGGAACTTTGCGACGAGGCTATGGTGTCGTGCGACGAAAAGCAAATGCGAAAAGCCATATCCAACCTCATATCCAATGCGTTCAAGTTTTGCAAAAGCGCGGTGCTAAGCAAATGCACCGTTGAAAATCACAAGGTTATTCTGACAATCTCCGACGACGGCGAGGGTATTGACAAAGGGGACGTTATGCACATTTTCGACAGATTCTACACCGGCAAAAACGGCAATACGGGCATAGGACTTGCGCTCACCAAAGAGATAGCCAAGCTCCACGGCGGCGACGTGAAAGCCTACAACCGAAACGGCGCGGTGTTCGAGATGATTTTGCCGCAAGCTAAGACATCGATAAATCGTTGAACGGATTGTTTGAAAGTTACAATAGCAATCGACGGTCTTTGCGGCTACCGTCTTTTTCTTGTTGATAATATCCGAATAGTTTGGTATACTATTGTAAATTTAATGTAACGTTGCGCACGCTATGCACGCTTGCGCATGAGAGGTACAAGATGATTCTCACAATGGACATAGGCAACACCAACATCAAATACGGTGTTTTTGACGGCGACAATTTGATTGCGTCGTGGAGAGTTTCCACGATGGCGTCTCGCACTGCGGACGAGTACGGAATGGTTCTTTACGATTTGCTCAATCAAAGAGGCGTGCGTTTTGACGACATAGGCGCTTGCGTTATGTCCTCGGTTGCGCCTGCGCTCAACTATACGATTGACCATATGTGCCGCGACTACATCGGCAAAGAGCCGCTTTTGGTGTCGGCAACGACGGATACGGGCTTGAAGATTGCCTACACGCACCCAACGCAACTCGGCACGGACAGAATCGTCGGGGCGGCTGCGGCATACAAGTTTTACGGCGGGCCGATAATTGTGGTGGATTTCGGCTCGGCAACGACGTTCAATCTCGTCACAAAAGACGGCGTATACCTCGGCGGAGCGATTGCGCCCGGCATCAAGACCGCAACAGAATCTCTTGTCACGACGGCTGCGAAACTTCCGAGAATCGAACTTGAAAAACCACAAAATATCGTGGGTACGGACACAAAAAGTTGCATGCAAAGCGGTATTGTTTACGGATACACGGGACTTGTGAAATACCTTGTTGATAAGTACAAGGAACTTGACGAGATGCAGGGCGCAAAGGTTGTAGCTACGGGCGGACTGAGCGTGCTTGTAGAGAATGTCGAGCCCAATCTTATCGACGTCACCGACCGTGCGCTTGCGCTCAAAGGCTTGAAATACATTTACGACAGAAACAATAAAAAGAAATAAGTTTTGATTTGCAAATCGTTGCATTGCGACGTTGCGAATAAGGAATTGCAATATGAAAAAAATAGGGGTTGCGTTGCTCGGACTCGGCGTCGTGGGTGGCGGAACGTATGAAATACTGCGCGACAAGCGCGAAATGATAAAGCAAAACGAGGGACTTGACATCGAAGTCAAACGCGTTCTTGAAAGAAATCTCGTTAGATGCGAAGAACTCGGCGTTGACAAATCCATAGTCACGCAAAATATCGACGATATTTTAAGCGACGACGATGTGCAAATCGTTGCGGAGTTTTTTGGCGGCGTAGAGCCTGCAAAGAGTTTTCTCATCAAAGCGTTGGAAAAAGGCAAAAGCATTGTCACGGCAAACAAAGAGATGTTTGCAAAAAGTTGGCACGAGCTTGAACTCGCCGCAAAAAAGAGCGGTGCAGGCTTATATTTCGAGGCAAGTTGCGTTGGCGGCGTACCCGTCATTCGCACGCTCACGGACAGTATGCAGGCAAACCGCATAACCTCGCTAAAAGGCATTGTCAACGGTACGACAAACTATATTTTGTCAAAGATGAGCGACGAGGGTGTGGACTATCAAACCTGCCTCAAAGAAGCGCAAAAGCTCGGCTATGCAGAGGCAAATCCCACCGCGGACGTCGAAGGTTTCGATTCCACCTACAAAAACAGCATTTTGTCCTCGCTTGCCTACAAAAAGAGAGTGCCGATCGAAAAGATTTATCGCGAGGGCATCTCAAATATATCCGTTGAGGACATTTCAATAGGCAAAGAGCTTGGCTACGCAATCAAATTGCTTGCGATTTCCAACGTGACGGACGGCAAAATCGAGGCGAGAGTACACCCTGCGTTTTTGCCGCAAACTCATCCGCTTTCGTCCGTAAAAGGCTCTTTCAACGCGCTTTATATCCACGGCGACAGCGTTGATGACGTTATGCTGTACGGTAGGGGCGCAGGCGCATTCCCGACGGGCAGCGCAATCGTGAGCGACATTGTGTTTGCAGCGGAAAAACAAGCGCACAGAAGATTTGATTTTATGACTGAAAGCGAAATCTCGGATAACGATTTCGCAAGCGATTTTTCATCGAAATACTACGTGCGCATACACGTTCGACAAAGCAAAGATTCGCTTGCCAAAATCTCGGCGTCATTTGCAAAAAACCGTATATCTATTCGATCGGTTTTGCAAAAAACCACCAAAGACGGCAAAGATTGTCTGGTGTTTGTCACCGACAAAACAAGCGAAAGCAATATGAAAAACACGCTTTTGCAAATTGAAAATCTCGACGCCACAAACGGCGTTGTCGCACTCGTCAGAGTTGAGGAATAATCATGGTGCTTTTCTTTGCCAAAGGCAAGGTCGACAGTGACAAATTTGTCAAATTCTGCTATGGTCATTATAGAGATATAATGGCGCAGTACGGCGCGGATTTGCCAAAAGAGGTTGAAATCATCCGTTTAGACGGCGAAAAACCTCGCTTTGACACGGACGAGGCGTACTTCAATCTTTCGCACACGGACGGCGTTGTTATGCTTGGCATATCGCACGCCCCGATTGGCGTTGACATCGAGAAGATCCGCGATATCGACTTCAAGAAATTCGACTTCATAGATGCCGCAAATATTGAAGAATTCTTTGAAAAATGGACGGAAAGAGAGAGTTATCTCAAATTTACCGGTGAAGGTTTATCTGCTTTCAGGCGTGAGATTCCAAAGGACGCTCATTTCGAGCATTTTCCCGTGTGGGAGGACTACCACGCTTGCGTATGCGCCGACGAGCAGAATATCATCGCATACGAAATTGACATTTCCGCCATCGACAACGGCTGACACAATAACAATGTTAATCTTAAAAAACAAAATTATCGAATTATAATCCTTTCTTGTTTAAGAGCAAAAAGGGTGATATAATAAAAAAATAAATGAGCAATCGGAGGTATATATGGTTCTCGAAAAAATAAAAGACATTTTGGAAAACGAACTCGGAAAAGACAGAAACGAAATTACGCTCGACAGCGACATCATCAAGGATTTGGGGCTTGACAGCCTGGATATCGTCACGCTTATTATGGCGGTTGAGGATGAATACGGTTTTACCGCCGATGACGACGAAATCGTATCTCTCAAAACAGTCGGCGATGTCGTAAACTACATAGAAAAGCAAACCAAATAAAAAATGAATAAACCACTGCAAAAGGACGGCGCATCTGCCGTCCTTTGTATTGTCGCTAAAGGCTACAATAAACCACCGCTTGAAGTGGTGGAATATAAAAATCTTTAGATAAAAGAATCCTCCTATATTAAACTAAAGCAGGCTCGCCAACCGCAGTAGTAAAACATAGGAGGATTTTGTCATGAAGACACAAGTAGTTTATCATACACCAAATGGAATTGCAAATATCATATCGTGTTCGCACCTAAATACCGCAGACAAGCAATATACAGCAAGATAAAAGCGGATATAGGCAAAATAATACGTAAATTGTGTGAGGTGAAAAAGGTTGATATTTTGGAAGCGAACGCTTGCCCAGACCATATACATCTATTGGTAAAAATACCATCGAATATAAGTGTTGCACAATTTATGGGGTATCTCAAGGGCAAGAGTTCGCTGATGATATTTGACAGGCATGCAAACTTAAAATACAAATATGGCAACAGACACTTCTGGTGCAGGGGGTATTATGTGGACACAGTGTGGCGCAACGAGGCAAAGATTGCCGAGTATGTCCGAAACCAACTGCAAGAAGATATAATGAGCGACCAAATAAGCATAAAGGAATGTTTAGACCCGTTTACGGGCGAAAAGGTTTAACAGAAAAGAAGGCAGCCACTTGAGTGGCTGCCTGTGAAAACCAAGCGGTTGGCGAACGATTCAATACGTCTTAAGACGTCTAGTGGGTAACATGCCCTTGAAGGGCTGGTGTATACCTCGTGTTTCACGCGTGGTTATGATTTAGTGTTCGCTGCGGTTAATTTTGTACACAAAAGCAAGAAATTGCTTGTTGTTTATGTTTGCTGCAAGGACGCAACATATTTGTCGATGAGGCTTTGGAACAACGAGGCGTAATCTTTGTATTCGGTTTGCGAAATGTCAAACCAACCAAGTTCTTCTTTTCCGTCAACCTCTTCGCCGCTGACATTGACTTTGACTTCTCTGGCGGGTACTCCGCTTGTAAGATCGTATTCGACGTCGCCTATTGTCATTTTTATGAGTTCATCGTTTTCCTGATTGCGCTCGAAATTGACAGGCAAATTTTTTACGACGACGGGCTTTTGATCGGATTTTTCGGCATAATACAGAGTGGCGGTGCAGCTTGCGGAATTAACGTCGTAGTATTTGTAGATGTAATCGCTGAAATTCTCTTGATGACCGTTGGTAAGTTCGGCGCAGAAAAACGAGTTGAATTTGTATAAGTTATAGCCGAACACGGGCAATTCGCCGTAAATCTTTTTGACGGCGGAAAGGTCTGTCGCGTTGCTCACCTTTTTGTATTCGATGTTGTATGCCGCGATAATTTTGGTTGCAGACGGCCAACGAGAGATAAGGTATTTGTCTTTTTTTACGTCGACATGGAATGTACGCGGTTTTTCGCCGACATCCAATACATAAGTCACCAATGAAACATTGTTTTCGTCATTTGTGGTGTATTCCAGTTTAATCTCTCTTGCATAAGCCGCCGTGTCGTTGTCTTTGTAAACATAATATCCTTTTTCTTTGCCTGTAACAACGAGGTATGATTCCTTGCCGTAGGCGGCGATTTTGTCCACCGTTTCTTGTTGATACTCGGTGTATGTGTCGGCGACAAGTTGATACGTACCGACAATATCTTCCATTTTGCCGGGGTTGCAAGCAACCAGTACCAACCCGAGAAGAAGGGATAGCAGTATTGTTGCAATTAAAAGAATCGCTTTGTTTTTCATATTAAACCTCCGGTTAGAACTAATATTATTTTATCATACATTATGCCAAGATGTCAAATTTGGCATTTTTAGCGCGCTTTTGCATAAAAAAAACAAATTGTAAAAATGTAAAGTGAAAACCATATTCGGTCTTGCAAAACGGAGCAATGAGTACTATGATATTTGTATGTAAATAGACAAAGGAGAATCATTATGTTGCTTACAACAATGATCATTCGCACGCTTTTGTGCAAACCCAAAGAAATCGATGCGGGCGAGTATACGGCAAAAGAATTCGACAAAAATCTTATCGCGCAACATCTTTCGGAGGCGGTTAAAATCCCGACTGTTTCCATGGTCGGCGAATTTGAGGGCATAGACAAGCCTTTTGTGGATTATCACGCTTGGCTTGAAAAAACTTATCCGCTCATTCACAAGACGGCACAAAAGACGGTTATAAACAATTATAGCCTGGTTTATCGTTTCAAAGGCAAAGATCCGTCTTTGCTTCCGGGCGCATTTCTTGCTCACCAAGATGTTGTCCCTGCACCAAAGGAAGGTTGGGATTACGAACCTTTCGGAGGAACGATAGACGGAGGCTTCGTTTGGGGACGTGGCACGCAGGATATGAAAGGCACGATGATATCCCTTCTCGAAGCGGCGGAAAAACTGCTTTCTGAGGGGTGGCAACCCGAACGCGACGTGTATTTTTGCTTCGGACACGATGAGGAAGCGTGGACAGAGGAGGGAGCGGCGCATATCTGCGAGTGGTTCAAAAAACAAAATATTCGTTTGGAATACATCATTGACGAGGGCGGCACGATTATTGATGGCAAGATGATAGGGGAGGACAAACTGTTCGGACTTATCGCAACATGTGAAAAGGGCAATATGAACATGACGCTCACCGTGGAAAAAGCAGGAGGGCATGCGTCAAATCCGTCAAAACCGTCGGCAGCGGCAATTCTTGGCAAAGCTCTTGTCAAACTCGACAAGCACCCGATGCCGAGCAAGTGGACGCCCGCAACGAAGCAAACATTCAAACTCATCGCTCCGCATGTCAAATTCCCGTTCAGATTTGTTTTGGTCAATCGGGATATTTTGAGTCCGCTTCTAAAATTAGTGTTCAAAAAAATACCGCTCACAAACTCGCTTATATCAACCACTTTTGCGCAAACTATGCTCCACGGAAGCGATGCGGAAAACGTCATTCCGCCCAAGGTGAGCGCAAATATCAATACGCGTATCATCACAGGCGTTTCAAGCGACGAAGTGCTTGAATATACGCAAAAACTTCTCGGCAAAGACGTAAAAGTCGAAAGACACGGCAACGGTACGGAAGCAACGGCAGTTTCGCCAATAGACGTCAAGCCGTGGCATGACCTCAATGTCGCAATCAAGCAGGTTTTCCCGACAATGGTTACTGCGCCGTATATGTTCATCGCCAACAGCGACAGCCGCTACTACGGCGACGTGTGCGACAATATCTATCGCTTTACGCCGTTCCTTATGACGCTTGACGACCAAAAGCGTATTCACGCAATCAACGAGCGTGTGAGTATCGACGCAATGGAAACCGCAACCAAGTTCTTTGCACAATGTCTTGAAGTGATGAACAAGTGATTTTCGAGCATCTAACGTGATGAAACCACAAAACCTCCGTGCAGAACGACGGTTTTATATAAGGTTTTGCAAGAACGAAACGATATGTCATAATAGAAAACAAGTCGAACAGGGTTCGACTTGTTTTCTTTGTGGTGGAAGTGCGGGATTTGCCTTACAGCGATTGTTACCGAAGGTCAATCGCGTGCAGCCGAGAGGGGTTCACGTTGCAGAGCAACGGCACGATGAAATCGTGCAAAATCCCCGCATAAAAAGCATAAAAAAACAAGTCGAACAGGGTTCAACTTGTCTTTTTTGTGGTGGAAGTGCGGGGATTTGAACCCCGGTCCACCCGACCGTCCTCGGCACTTTCTACACGTTTAGTTGGTGATTAAAATTTTTCTTGCTTCGGTTCACCTACAAACCTTGCTTCGATGATCTCGTAATAACAACAATCCTACCGAGAACTCGGATTGCGTTGTCTGTTTTTCTGACGCCGATTGCTGAGGGAACAGAAAACCTCAGGTCGACGTGCCGACTAAATTATGCAGCAAGAGCGAACTCCATAGAGGAGCTCTTTTGATTGTTTTTTGCGTTTAATTTTAACGTTCCGTTTTAACGTAGCCGAGCCTACGACGTGCTTATCCCGCATCAAACCGAATGTCGAATCCAGAACACCCCCGAAAGCGGACAATCAAAACCGCCTTGGTGCATTGATTATATCACATTATATTCAAAAAGCAACACTATTTGAAAAATCGTGCAAAAATAATTAAAAACCGCAATAGATATGCGGTTTTGAAATGTGGTTTTTCAATTTTATTTCTTTTTGCGGTATTTTGCGTGGCGCAGGCGAGAGTGGTTGTAACTCTTTGCAAGACCGCCACCCGAAGTTTCGCGATAGCGGACGTTGATGTCTTTGCCCGTTTGATACATGGTTTCGACCACCGCGTCAAAGGATATCTGACGGGAAGTTGTGAGAAAACTTGCAAGCGAAACGGCGTTTATCGCACGCATTGCCGCAACGGCGTTACGTTCGATGCACGGAATTTGCACAAGACCGGCAACCGGATCGCACGTCAAGCCGAGATGATGTTCCATTGCAACTTCAGCCGAATATTCGATTTGGTCGAAATCCATTCCGAACAATTGTGCAAGAGCCGCCGCAGCCATCGAACATGCCGTTCCGCATTCGGCTTGACAGCCGCATTCCGCGCCGCTTATCGAAGCGTTGGTTTTGACTATATTGCCGATAATACCCGCAGTCGAAAGAGCGTCGATGATGTCATCGTCAGAGTATTTGTGTATATCTTGCTCGTATTTGAGTACGGCAGGGAGAATTCCGCATGCACCGCATGTCGGGGCGGTGGCGATGATTTCGCCCGACGCGTTTTGTTCGCTCACCGCAAAAGCGTAAGCGCAAACGAGGCGGTTTTCTTTTGTCTGTGGAGTTTCGTCGATATGACGTTGCTGATACAGTATTTTCGCTCTGCGTTCGGTGTTGAGTCCGCCGGGAAGCACGCCGCTTGCTTTCAATCCTTGTTTGATTGCGGTTTTCATTGTTTCCCAAATGGTTTGCAGATACTCTCGGATTTGCTCTCCCTCGAAACGAACGACATATTGCGGAATGGTGATTTCCTGTTCGTCGCAATAAGCTCTTATTTGTTCGAAAGTGTGGTGAGGATAGACCTCGGGCGGATCTATCGAACTTTCGCCTTCCACTTCGATTGCACCGCCACCTACGCTGTACACACGCCATGAATCCGTAATCTTGCCGTTGAGATCGATTGCAAACAAGTCCATGGTGTTCGGGTGGGGCAGATGCTCGTTTTCATAGTCGAAAACGACATCGACGGGTTTTGTAAACGTCTTTTTCAACACAACGTCCGTGCCGTGACCTTTGCCTGTTTTTGCCAAAGAACCGTAAAGAATAACCTTGAAAGAATACGCGCTTTTGTTGCGTTCCATAAAGAGTTTGGCGGCTTTTTCAGGCCCCATGGTGTGCGAACTCGACGGTCCGCGTCCTATTTTGTACAATTCAGTCAAACTTTTCATATGCGTGTTGCTCCGATTTGCTACATTATAGCACAAATATGCGCTTTCGCAAGGTTTTGACGGACATTGTACGCCGAAATCGTAGAATTTATTGCAAAAATATTGCAAGATTTTTTGCTTTTATCCTATCAACGATTTGCCAAGCGTATAAAAAGTGTGCTAATATATCAAAGTTTTATATGGGAATCAAAATCATCCGTACAAAAACGGCGCACGATTGCGCCGAAACCTAAGAAAAGAAGGCTCAATATGGTCAGAAACGATTTGAGAAATATCGCAATTATAGCCCACGTCGACCACGGCAAAACGACTCTTGTGGACGGCATGCTCAAACAGTCGGGTACGTTCAGAGAAAATCAGCAAGTTGCGACTTGCGTTATGGACTCGGGCGATCTCGAAAGAGAAAGAGGCATCACAATCCTTGCAAAAAATACGTCAATCCACTACAACGGCGTCAAAATCAACATAATCGACACTCCGGGACACGCAGATTTTTCCGGTGAAGTCGAACGTGTGCTTAAAATGGTCAACGGCGTCGTGCTTCTTGTCGACGCGCAAGAAGGTCCTATGCCGCAAACGCGTTTCGTTGTCGAAAAAGCATTGTCGCTCGGACTTAAAATAATCATCGTTGTCAACAAAATCGACAAACCCGACGCAAGACTCGACGAAGTAGGCGACGAAGTGCTGGAACTTTTGCTCGATCTCGACGCAAGCGACGAGCAACTTCAAAGTCCGATTTTGTATTGCAGCGGCAAGCAAGCCACCGCAACGAGAGATTATCACGTGCCGGGCAAAGACCTGAAACCTTTGTTCGACACTATTTTGGACTATATCCCCGCTCCCGAAGGCGACGAAAACGGCGAGCTTCAACTTCTCGTGTCCGCAATCGACTACAACGATTATGTCGGCAGAATCGGAATCGGCAGAATCGAAAGAGGCAAGGTGGATATGGCAAAGGAAGTTGTGGTGTGCGACTACCATAGCGGAATTTCGCCCTACAAGAGCAAAATCGTCAATCTTTTCCAAATCGAAGGACTCAAACGCGTTCCCGTAGAAAACGCAATGGTGGGTGATATCGTGTGTTTCAGCGGTATCGAAAATATCACCATCGGCAACACGATTTGCTCACCCGCAAAAATCGAGCCCGTGCCGTTTGTCAAAATCGGCGAGCCTACAATCGAGATGAACTTCTGCGTCAACGATAGCCCGTTTGCCGGCAAAGAGGGCAAATTTGTCACATCTCGTCACCTCCGCGACAGACTGTTCAGAGAACTCTTGAAAGACGTTTCGCTCCGTGTTTACCAAACCGAAAGCCCCGACACATTCAAAGTGTGCGGCAGAGGAGAAATGCACCTTTCCATTCTTATCGAAACAATGCGCAGAGAAGGATATGAGTTTGGCGTCAGCACTCCGAAAGTCATCTTTAAGGATATCGACGGCGTAAAATGCGAGCCTATGGAACAACTTTTTATCGATGTTCCGAGCGACTGTGTCGGTTCGGTTATGGAACGCATGGGCGTAAGAAAGGGCGAACTTGTCACTATGAATCCGCAAGGCAGCCGTATTCGCATGGAATTCAAAGTGCCTGCGCGCGGACTTTTCGGGTTTAAGAACGAGTTTTTGACAGATACCAAAGGCGAGGGCGTTATGAACCAGCTCTTTGCGGGATATGCTCCGTACAAAGGGCCTATTCCTCGCAGATTTACCGGTTCGCTTGTCGCATACGAGACCGGCGAAGCGGCAACTTACGGACTATTCAACGCTCAAGACAGAGGTGTTTTGTTTATCGATCCGCAAACACCCGTTTACGAAGGCATGGTTGTCGGTATGTCGCCCAAAAACGAGGATATCCGAGTCAATGTTTGCAAGCGTAAACACGTCACCAATATGCGTGCCGCCGGTTCCGACGAGGCACTCCGCCTTAACACTCCTCGCAAATTCAGCCTCGAAGAGGCAATAGAGTTTCTCAACGACGACGAAATGCTTGAAGTCACTCCCAAAAATATCAGAATCAGAAAGATAATTTTGTCGGGGGCTGAGCGGCTTAAACTCGCCTACGGCGGTAAAAACGCCTGATTGAGCGAATAACTGCGTCAACACCCCTTGCACATCAACTCACGTACGTCTATGTACGCTAGGGT
>ERZ1026894.1146-NODE-1146-length-16494-cov-5.044772_pt1 | contig 16494 bp, 14 predicted proteins | sample MGYA00380177_ERZ1026894 | MGnify/ENA primary metagenome ERZ1026894 (study PRJEB33269, sample SAMEA4719813) | human gut metagenome | biome: human-associated habitat; feature: organic feature; material: feces | place: Cameroon | collected 2013-10 ... | reverse complement strand
ATTGCGAGCAGCCAAATCGCTTGTCTGCATTTTATTTTTGCTCGGTTTTTGCAAAAAGCATATGCGCATTTTCCATTTTCCCAAAACAGACCGATTGTTTTTTAATGTTATTTTCATAAAAATAATAGTATTTGGACAAAATTAATACGTTAGGATACAAAATTTTTCATATGTGTGTAAAAAGCTACATATATGGCATAAAGTGGTGTTGATAACATTTCTGAGGCATATATAATATGTGTAGAAAACAAACCAAAAGAGGTAATAAATATGAAAAAATCAACAACAATTTTGTGGTTTTTGGCAAGTATATTGATGATTGTTGCGGGAATTGTGTGTTTCTGCCTTCCCGTTGACACAACTATGAGCGTGTTTGCATACATCGTAGGTGCAATCGTTCTTGTCATAGGTATTGTGGAAATCGTGGGATTTTTCACAACTGCGGGATTTGTGGGCGGAGGCGCATTCCTTGCAGACGGCGTAATAACAACGTTACTTGGCATAATTCTTCTTGCAAACGAAGGCGTCGTGGCAGGTTTCATTCCCTTCATCTTTGCAATGTGGTTTATCATCGAGGGCATCTCGGAGTTGTCCTTGTCAATATCGGCAAGCAGATATCACGTGCCGTATTGGTGGACGCTTCTGATTCTGTCTATTCTTGAAATCGTCTTTGGTTTTCTCACCTTCTTCGATCCCATCGGCGGAGCAATCTCCATGGCGGTTTTGGTGGGCACATTCCTCATCGTACACGGCATATCCATGCTCGGCGATTGGATTGTCGCGCTCCGTGTCAAAAAGTTCTTCAAAGGATTTTTCCAAAGACCTGCCGTGTTCAATGAAGGCGAAGTCGACGACTCTCATTGCGACGACCAAAGATAAATCGCCGATAACGATAAGCCGCAAAAAACTTCTCTGCGGACAAGTCGGAATACAATCATTTATTTGATTGTTCCTAATAATTTTCCCCCTTATGAAAAGACGCTCGAAAGAGCGTTTTTTCATATACAAACGAATGCTTTGAAAAACTACGGCATTATATCACATCCTGTATTTTTTCATCAAACATATTTTACAAACGCAAAACCGCAGATTAACTGCGGTTTTGCGTTTGTAAAATCAAATATCGTTTTTTTCTTATTCTGCGTCGGTGAGATAATCGCGGCATGCGTCTTCGAGCGCTCTGCAAATCGCAAATGCGTCTTCGAGGTCTTTGCCTCTGACAATAACGCCGTGATGTCCCATAAAGCAAGCGGGTGCGTCACCGATTGCCGCTGCGACGTTTTTCACAAGACCGTTTGTGCCGGGAAGAGCTGCTTTTGCACACGGAATCTCTTTTCCGAGAACATCCTGATATTTTTCTGCGACAGGCATTGCCTTGCCCATTGCGGCGAGAATACAGCCGTAGAACGGATGAGTATGAATCGTTGCGGTAATGTCTTTGTCACCTTTAAGCAAAATCGCATGAATGCCCTTTTCGCTGGTGGCTTTGTTGGTGCCTGTCCATTCGAGAGTTTCCATATCGACTTTTGCCATTTGCTCGGGTTTGAGCATGACATAATCGATTCCGGAAGGCGTTGCAAGCATAAACTTGTCGTCGAGTTTGACGGCGATATTGCCCCATGTACCTTGAACGAGGTTTTCGTCAAGCAATCTTACGCCTGCGTCTTTGATTTCTTGTGCGACTCTCTTTTCCTCATCGGTGACAACGGCAGAGGGTCTCTCTTCTTTCTTCTCTTCTTCACCGCTCTCGGCAGCTTTTTGTTGCTTTTGGTTGGTTTTTGAATATTTGAGTTTGAACACAACGTGTTCCAAAAGAGCGGCAACCGCACTCATATGTTGTGTTCCTCCCTTGCTCATAGCAAGAATCTCTGCGTTGCAAGCCTTGTCCAAAACAAGCGTTGCCGTAAACACTTCGTCAAGCGTGCGACCGGTCACCACTGCACCTGCTTCGGGAAGCAAGCAGCAGTTGCGTTGTCCGGAAAGCGCGGCAACGACGTCTGACGCAACGTTCTTTTGGGCACACTTTATCGACACGCCGCAAACTTGCGCCAAATCGTCGAGGATAGGCATAAGCGTTTTTCTCTTTTGAGAGAATTCAACGGTGCTGTCGCTGTCCACGATAGCGGCGGCGTTTGCGTTTTTGTCTTGACGGATTGCGCAAAACAAGATGACGGCTGCCGCGCGGAAGTTGCCTTCGAGCGTTTCGATATTTTTGTCGTTGACAAAAGTCAGGTTTTCTTCCTTGACGTCGGTGTAGTCGATTCTCGGATTTGTAATAACGATGCCGTCATCTTCTCTCACCGCAATGTAACCGCTTTGCAAATATTTCTTTTCTGCGAGCATTTTCGCATATTTGTTGATGTTTGCAACAATCAATTCGTTCATATCAATCTCCTAAATATATCGTAAACATTGTATACGACAGTTATTATTGCTTTATCGATATTATACCAAACACATAGAAAAAATCAAGTTTATTTTTTTATTATGCTATGCATAACGACCTGAACGGCTTTTATGATGCGCCCTCGCGCCTATTATACGGTATTGTTTGGTTACATTAGACAAAAGCGTGTCATAGAAAACGTCGGCGCACATCCGAGCGCCGACGTTTCTGTTTGTTTAGTGAGGTTTCTTTTCGAATCTGGACGCGTCCTCGCACTTTACGACGGTCTTGAACACGTTTTCAAAGCGACGCAATGCTTCATCGATAATCTCGTCGGTATCAGCCATAGAGGTGTAAAGACGGCTGCCTGCAAGCGTCACGATTCCGTTTGCCATGTATGCCGCACCCATTTGTTCCATAGCGACTTTTCTTCTGAGCATCTCGGGTTTCTTTTTGAGCATCGGAATCACCGAACCGAGCAAGCACATATTGGAGAAATCATAGCTCATTGCACCCGTACATTCGAGGTGAACGATACTGCCTTGGTTGTAAACCACATAAGGAAGATTGTATTTCTTCACGAGTGCTTTAAGACCTGTTGCAAGACGATCACCTGCTCTGCCCGCGACTTCGCATGCGTTGTTCTTTTCAATCTCGCAAATTGCGACGTATCCGGCATATGAGCTGAGGGGGTTTGCCGCGAGCGTGCCGCCGACATATGCCTTTTTGCCCATACCCGCAAGACCTGCCGCCATGAGAGAGACGTATTCTTTCTTGCCGCCTACGCCGCCAGCCGAGGGATATCCGCCTGCAACGATTTTGCCGAATACGGTGAGGTCGGGATACATATCTCTGCCCGTTCCCTGACGTCTGAATTTGACGACTTTTCCGTCAACGATCTTTTTGTCGTCAACCATCCAGGGCTTGCCGTCGATGAAAACGGGAGTGTCGTCGACTTTGTATTTGTCGCCGAAGAAGTAGCCTGCCGCACCGTGAATGCCGACTCTGAAACCGGTGACGACTTCGTCAAAGATGAAGAGTGCGCCGTACTTCCTTGCAAGAATTCTTGCTTTCTCGTTGAAATCGAAATCGATGGGACGAGTTCCCGATTCCGGACCGACCGGTTCGACAATAACGGCTGCCGTGCCGCCCTTTGCAACGTTTCTTTTGAGCATCGCTTCGAGCATACCGAGGTCATTGGGGCGAACTTCGTCCGTTGTCTTGTAGCAACCGGGGATACCGTGGGATTCGAGGAACTGACGGCTTCCGGGAATCTTCAAACCGTAAACCATTTGGTCGGACCAGCCGTGATATGCTCCGCCCACTTTGATGACGCGTTTTTTCTTGGTTGCGCAACGAGCAACGCGGATTGCCGCCATAACCGATTCCGTGCCCGAGCCGAGCATACGGAACATTTCGCAAGCAGGCATCAATTCGCTGATTTTCTTTGCAAGCAAAAGTTCGCCTTCATGGAAAAGACCTGTTACGGGGCCGCAGTTGTTGAGAAGCTCAAACACCTTTTCCTTTACCGCCGGGAAGTTGCTGCCCAAAATGGTCGGACCGCCTGCTTGGAGGAAGTCTATATATTGGTTGCCGTCACGGTCGTAAAGATATGCGCCTTCCGCTTTTTCCATGCACATGGGGAACGGGAAGTTGAACGCAAGGTTGTGTTGAACGCCGCCCGGAATATACTTTTTAGCTTCGGTCGTAATTTCTTTGGACTTTGCGCACTTGGTGTCGAAATGATTGAGAACGTCTTTGAGAGCGTCCTCGGATACGCAATAGATCGGTTGATCCGTCAGATTCTTCAATTCTTTATTGATTTGCTTTGCATCTTGCCATTTGGAAATACCATAGCCGTTTGCCATAATTCGCCTCCTGAGATATTTGGAATTAATTTAATTATACCAAACGTAAAAATGATTGTAAATATGCAAAACGTATGAATAAACCATACAAAAGGGCGTTTATGTCAAATACCAAACAAAAATACGCAATCATCTCGAAAGCGCAAAAACCTAACTCAATTTAATCGCTAAACCGAACAAACCTGTATTTCTTTAACCGCTTTTTGTTGCCAAAACTTATTCAATCGTTTTTATCGTTTGCGACGATTTTCCATTCGCAAACTAGTTTTTCAAGCGAATACACGGCATTTGCGGGACTTGTCGACGGCAAAAGTACGGTCATTTTTTCATACTCGGGATATGCCGACAAAAGATAGCGATACGACGCCTTTCCGTTGCAATAGATACGCGAAATTTTGCTTTTTGCAAGGAGCGACGGGATGTCGGCGAGCGTCACGTTTGAAATCGCGCTGTCCTTGCTCGCCTCTATGTCGCACTCCTCAACGCTGTCATAGAGCGCAATATGATGTTTATGCAAAAATCCGATGCGTTCCTCAACGGACATGGAATACAAATCGACGTCGTATAAGCAAGAAAGCACCTTCCAGAAGCGATTTTTCGGGTGCATATAGTAGAAGTTGTTTTCAACGGATTTGACGGACGGCACGCTGCCGAGAATGAGAATCCTCGACTTCGAGTCAACAACGGCGGGAAACGGGTGTTTTATATGGCGAATTGACATGTTTTTATAAAAATGTTGCAAAAACCTTCATTCTATTCGGTTTTTTTGCCGGGTACTGTTGTTATAAAAAGAATTGTAATTTCCTTTTCCAAAAGTATCGGCTTATCTTTTACAATATCGGAAACGAGAGTTTTTTATTGGCGACAACAACCGCTCAAAGACGCAAATCGTTGCCTTGCATTCGGATTATCATAGAATACTGCTTGTGACTCAATCTGGAATAAATGCGCTCGCCGTAGCGATTGAGGATATTTTCGCCGCTCAGATTGGTGGTTATGATGGTTGCTCGGCCTTTTGTTTGTCTTTCTTCAAGCGTCAAAAGCAAATATTCAACCGTAACGTTTTTGAGCATAGGTTCTGTGCCGAGGTCGTCGATGACAAGCAAATCGCAGGCAAGCACATCGTGCAAAAGAGCGTTGCGCTCGGATATGGGCGAAGTGTGGACGGTGAGCATAAGCGAACAAAACTCGTATGCGCTGACAAACTTCACGGCATAACCTTTTTCGACGACGGCGCGAGCCATTGCGCTTGCAAGACAGGTTTTGCCCGTGCCTACACCGCCCGAAAACACAAGCGTTTTGCACTTGGACGCAGGAAACTTCTCAACATATTTTTTCATCGAATCGTAAAGTTCACTCGTCTGAATTCGTTGCGATTGGTTCTTTATTTTCGAAAGGTCGCAATCGTCAAAAGAAAACTTTGCTCTCTCATCGATTTGACACTCGTCTTTAAGATTTTTTATATATAAATTCCAGACGCACGAGCAAATCTTGCCGTCGACATATCCGGTGTCGTCGCAAAGCGGGCAAACCGAATCGCTGTCGAAATCTTTTTCGCAAAAACCGTATTTTTTCAGTGCTTTTTGATAATCTAAACGGGCTTTTTTGACAATTTTCGACATATCTTCATCGCTTGTCATGGCGGCAAAGGTCGCATCTATATACGCCTTGTTTGCGTGCGAGATCTCATCGATTGCAAACGCCTTGTCCGCAATAGCCCTTGCTTTTGCGTTTTGTGCGTCGATTTGTTGTTGTCGCTCTGCGAGCGTCTTTTGCATCACTCTTTGTCTCATATCACCACTCGATGTCCTTCAAACTGTCTATGCTTGTTATGACGCTTTTGAGTTCTTCTTGCGAATATGAACGCTCCTCAAACGTCTTTTCTCTTGTCTTTTGCACGTTCTGCAACGGTGCGAATTTCTTTGCCTGTTCGAGTGTAGTGACGCCGTTTGCCTTGTAAGTCGAAAGCAATTGGTTGACAAATGCCGTCGGGTAAGTTTTGTTTGCAGCCTGCTCGGCGGCGTACAGAATGACATCGTCGCCAAAGCCCCACGTCACACTCCATGTGCGATAGTATTCTCTGTCCTGCGACGTAACCGTTCTTGAACGCCCGCTCGCCTCGATGATTTGTTTGATTTTGCCGTCAAGTTCGATTTGCGTGAGCATATATTCGTCTATGCTCTTTGCCGTAAGCAACCCTTGCTTGTAAAACTTTTCGACGATGTTGTTCATACCGTCGAGCGTACGCACGCTGGATATAAAGCAATGATGCGCAATCTTTGTAAGGGCGTCTATATCGAATCCTTTTGCCGTCCACGGCACGATATAAACCTCGATTTCATGCTCGAACGATTCATAATATATTCCGAGATTCTTGTTGATTGCAACCGCAATTTCTTTGAGATGTTCGCGATGCGCCTGATAGTCGTTCATCTCCTCTGCGGTAAATATTGACATACGATAAAACTCATCCAGTCTTGAATCCAACTTTTTGAAATTCTTTGCGCCTTTGAGCGTCTTTGCCGCCGCAAGAATCGCGTCGAGTTCGTAGCCCCAGCTGCGAGTCCATTTGAGGAGCATTTGTTTTTCTTCGAGTTCCGCCCCGCTCTTTCTGCCGAGTGCGACAAGCACTTTTTGCATTTGTTCGGACTGCTGATCGTATTCGGAAAGTTTGTTTTCGACATCGCTTACAGTGCGTACTCCGTCCGCCACCCAACTGCGAGCAACTGCGAGAATATACGGATATCTTACGCTCATACCCTTCAAATTGATGCAATACTGCACAATCATCAACATGGCGTCCTGTTCGAGCTTGCTCTCGTCAAGAAACATATAATACTCGTTGTATTCATTGGGGGTGAGCATGCGCTCGGGGAAAAGCTGTTGCAGATGCGTGTTAAAATCATTCCACTTTTCGCTTTTGTACTTCTTTGGCGTTTGCATGGAGTGTTTGAGGCTGAGATATTGCACTTGAAGCGGTTGCTTGCTCACGATTTGCACAAGTCCCATATCCTCGAAATAGGAATATGCCGAAATAATGTCCGCCTCTGTCATGTCGAGTCGTGCGCAAAGCTCCTGCACGCTGTTTTCCTTTTGAGGCGTCATGCAAAGATACAAACCGTAAAGATAAACCTTGATTTGCTTCTCGTCGCAATAGGGCAAATGCTCGTTGATAAACAAGTTATCGACAAGCGTAAACGTCTCCATCAAAAAATCACTTTGAAATTTTGCAAAACCCACGATAATCACTCCTTTTATACGGAGTATAATCATAACACAACAATCGTCAACAAACAAAACAAAACTCCGCCGAATCTGAAAATAACAATATATTGTGTCCCCTCTCGTTTTGCACGACGAATGAGCGTTAGTTCTTCCTCTACAAAGGTTTGGCGTTTAGAACTCTAAATGCAGCTTCCCCCTTCCTCACGTGTTTTGTTCTTCCTCTACAAGAGATGAACGTCGTGTACTCTAAATTAGATGCGCCCCCTCTTTCCTTCTCGGGCTTTTACTCTTCCTCTACAAGAGATAAACGGCGTGTACTCTAAATTAGATGTGCCCCCTCTTTCCGGACACGCCGGTATTTCTCCCACCACTCAAATAGGGGCAATTCTCTACAAAATTATCCGTCGTTCGCGGGGGAGACAATCGGCACTCGCATAGATAGGGACAATTCTCTCATTATGCCACTTCGCCTGCGTGGCGGCTACGCAACAGAATGCCACGCATTCTCGTACTATACGTCAAGCTCGGCGCTCCATTTTCTCGCCGCCGTTGCGGCTCGCACTTTGAATAAGCACAATCCGTTTATAAGTGCGTTTTGAATAAGTATTCGTTCGGGTGTGGGTGTCCCACCCGTGTCATTCCGAGGGAACAGAGTGACCGTGGGAATCCAGCCGTCAGGCGCAATTCGCTCCGCTAGATTGCCACGTCGCAACATTTGTTGCTCCTCGCAATGACACGGAGAATGATATCCCTTTGTGATGATATCGTGCATTGCACGGTGATATCGCACTTTGTGCGATGATATCCAAACATTGTTTGGATTGTGGAATATCCGGTATTTTCGTATGCTATACTTGCGACAGATTACATCATTTCCTTTCCAAGAGATTGCCACGCTTACGTTCGCAATGACATACAGAAATTATAGCTTGAAAAAAATTCTCCAAATCGATGGATAACGCGGAAGCACCCCTTGTATGGCAACCCTAATGTACATGGAGTACATGAGTTGACAGACAAGGGGTGCTGACAAAGTTAGGCGCGATTTGGAGAATTTTTATTCGCTGCGGAGAGCAATGGCAGGATCCTTCTTCGCCGCAATCCTCGACGGAATAAATCCTGCAAGGATGCTCAAAAGCATGCTGACAAAGAACATTCCGAGACATTGCCACCAGGATACTGAAACGAGGTTTTCGATGCCTAACAACAACTTGATTACGACGTTTCCGATGACACATACAATGACAGAGAAAACGATTCCGATAAGTCCCGAATATCCGCCGAGTATTGCGGATTCGGCAATAAAGACACGGGATATATCTCGTTTTCTTGCACCGATTGAACGGAGCACGCCGATTTCTTTGCGGCGTTCAAGCACCGACGTATAGATGATGATTGCAATCATTATGGTGGACACGATGAGCGAGATTGCGGCAAATCCGACAAGCACGCCCGTTATGGTATTGACCATTGTATTGACAAATTCCATCATGGACGATAGCGAATCCGTATAGTTTATGTCGTTCTTTCCCAAAAAGTTTTCAACCTCTTGCTTTGCCTCAAAACTGGTGCAATAGAAATCGATACTTTGCGGATACTCCTTGTCGATAAAGCCCAAAATGCGCATAAGCGATGCATGCTGATTGTTGTCGGGGTTGCTTGTGTCCACCTCAACGGTATCGCCGATTCTCACTTTGTAATTGCGTCTTTCGAGTTCTCTTTCAGTCGGATCGGTCTTTTCGAGTTTTTTTGTAAAATTGTACTCGTATACACTGACAACGCTTTCATACTCGGCTTTCTTCTGCGTCGAGCCTTCTATGGATTCAAGCGCTTCGTTATAGAGCTTTTGCATAGCTTTGACCGCTTCGTGATTTTGAGAATGCGACAGCAATGTTTCGGTAAGCTCTTTTGTATAGCCAATAACACCGTTGATTGAGCTTGCTATCGCACCTTTTTTGGGGCGAACAACACCGACTACTTTAATCGTATCCGTGCCGTCTGCAAATCTCATGGCGCGAGCGTTAACATAATCCTTTTCAAGTTTCGATCTGTCATTCATAACCCATGTGTCAGAACCCTCTTGCTTGTCAAGATAGTCGACATTTGTCATGATTTTGTATTCCAGACCGAGCAAATCGTCAAGCGAATACGGTTGTTCGACAAAGGCTTTTGCATTTCCGAGCATACTGTTGATAAGCAACGAAGACAGGTCTGCGCTCGATTTAAGCCCGAGCATAAAGAGTTGATAGTCGATGATTGTGTTGTTTTCGCTTACGGCGACTACGACTTCGTTTGCTTTTTCAGGCCACTTGCCGCCGACAATTTCGTATTGTGCGTTTACAAGATCTGTATTGCTTGATATTTCGCTCCACGGTTCACCGATCATGCTTGACAAATACGAGAGGGCTTGAGTTATTGTCATTTGAGAACCCATAATATCGAATTTCATATTCTCGATGTCAAGATTTTTCAGTCCGGGAGTAGTTTTTGCAATATTTACAAATTGCTCGAACAATCCGTACATGTTTTCGGAATACGGAGTTGTCTTCATGTAGTTGTTTTCATCTTTTGGATCGTCGACATATACGTTAAATGTCGTCCCGTAATTGTATTTGACCGTCGCCAAGTTATGATCGAATTCGTTTTCGATCTTCTTTTTCAGGCTGTGCAAATCGTTCGGCTTGCCTTTGATGATTTTTGGGATAAGATTTCCGAGCACCAACTCGCCTTTGAACACATCGTCAGCGACAGGCTCGTTGCTTTTTGACGATCCACCGAATCCCATAAGATCCTGCATCAGCGACATAACGTCCATGCTTGACTTGTTGACGGTGATGGGATAAGTCGACAAAGCACTCTCCTCCAAACCTCTGACATACGCAGAAGCGCCGTTTGAGAGCGAGAGAACAAGCACGATACCAATTATACCGATTGAACCGGCAATTGACGTAAGCAGCGTGCGACCTTTTTTTGCCAAAAGGTTATTCCATGAAAGAGTGATTGCAGTGCCGAGTTTCATCGCGGCTCTGTCCGCCTTTTTACGTTTCAAAAATCTTTCACGGAAAGTTTTCTTTCGGGTTTTTTCCTTTTCGACCTTGATTTCCGTCATCTCGACGTCGCCGTCGTCGCTCTTTTCGATTTCGACGATACGTTCGAGGATGTCGCCATCAACTTTTTCGTCAAGAATTTCTCTTTCCTCATCGTCGCTCGAATACGGCATGGTGTCGCCGACAACCTGACCGTCTTTCAAATACACGATACGTGTGCTGTATTCTTCCGCCAAGGACGGATTGTGTGTGACCATGATGACAAGTCTGTCTCTTGCGACTTCTTTAAGCAAATCCATAACCTGGATGCCCGATTCGCTGTCAAGTGCGCCTGTCGGCTCGTCGGCAAGGATAATTTCGGGATTGTTGACAAGCGCGCGAGCAATCGCAACACGCTGCATTTGTCCGCCCGAAAGCTGATTGGGTTTCTTCTTTGCCTGATTGGCAAGACCGACTTTGCGCAAAGCCTCCATAGCGCGCTCATTGATTTCCTCACGCTCAACGCCCGCAAGAGTGAGGCTCATTGCGACGTTTTTGAGGATGTTCATGTGCGGTATAAGATTGTATGACTGAAATACAAAACCGATACGACGATTGCGATAGGTGTCCCAATCGACGTCGTCGTATTCTTTTGTGGAAACGTTGTCAATCTGAATGTCGCCGCTTGTGTAGCGATCGAGTCCGCCGACAATGTTCAAAAGTGTGGTTTTTCCGCAACCGGAAGGGCCGAGTATTGAAACAAATTCGTTCTTTCTGAACTCAATGGATACATCGTGAAGGGCAAGAACACTCTCTTCCTCCACCTTATATTCCTTGGTAATATCTATAAGTTTAAGCATAACGCTCCTGAATCGTATGTTTTATTTGGCGTATCACATAGTCCCGATACGGCGAATTTCCGCCATAAAAATTCCCGTCGGAAGTTCCGCTTTCGAGCAAAAAGAACATGTTATGTTCCGAATAAAATTGAACGAATTTTGAAAATATCCAATGCAAGTTGTCGAGTACAACCCGTTCAAACTATTCAAGCTCGACATCGATTTCAGCGTTGTCTTCCCCAAATAATTATACGCCTTAGCGAAACTCATAAAACTATAATGTAATTGAATTATATCATACAAAAACCAAAAAAGATAGTATTTTTTGAGTATTTGCCGACATATTTTAACATTTGTCGGTTATGATACACGGTGTGTTGTTTATCTGCTTTTGGTAAAAACCGTCAGACCGCTTATAGATATCAAAACGATATAATACGATTCGTGTTTTTATACTCGCATAATCAGCAGTACTCAAATTGGCTTTTGTCAAAAATACGTATCGTGTTATAAATTGTCGAAAAATTCATTTTATTAGATAAAAATGGCAAAATAATACACTATTCGTGTATTTTAAGTGTTTTCAGTACTCTTTTTTTGTCATCCGAAACGCGAAAGCTCTCACATGCCTTTTGGATACTTTTGTTGTGAACCCAAATCGGCAAGGACTTGTTTTTTAGGTACGGCAACACCGAGTCGTATTGTTTTACAAGCGCAACGCTTAAATACCATGCAATCGCCATGTTGACATAATACTCCTCTGAACGCACCGAAATGACTCTTTCAAATTTTTCTATCGTAAAACAGTTGTCGAGAAAATATCTCATCGCAGCAACTATTGCAAAACGCACCGTATAGGTTTTGTCGCAATCGAGCCACTTTTCGATATATTTCCACAACCTGTCTTTGTTGTTTTCAAAGCACTTCGGCGAAAAAACATCGCATACGGCCCAGTTGTCGATATATGGCAAAAACGCTTCGATTTTTTCAATCGCAACATCAAAATCTTTTTCCTCCGACAACATTATCGCATGCAAAACGTTTTCTTCATAATACTTGTGCGGAAGTTTCGAAAAAAACAGTTCCTTTCCGTTTGTCGCAAAATCGTCATCGTTTTTTAGTTGTTTTGCGATTTTACGCAGTGCGGGCATGCGCACGCCTATTATACTTTTTTCATCGAGCGTCGGAACAATGGACGAGTGAAATTCTTTATACTTTTCGTCCTTGTTTTCAAAAAGCAGTTTATCGATTCTATCCATAATACTATCCGTTGAGGTTTGCGAAACGTCGCAAAAGTTCTATTGATTTTCGTTCTTGTCGTTCGATATATGCAAATCGTTTGTTTCGATATGCTTCAAAAGACACTTGCATCCTTCTGCAATGTCGTTGTACGCCGCATCGAAATCACCACTCCACCAAGGGTCTTGAATATCTTTAGGGGTGGATGAAAAATCCATGAGCCGATAAATATTGCCCCTATCTGCGACAATTTGTTTTATCGCTCGCACGTTGCGCTCCTCCATGGCGACGATATAGTCGTACTCCTGCGCGTCGCGCGGTGTAATTCTCCTCGCTTTATGCGCAAGCACTTCCACGTCTTCTTCTTTTAGCTTGCGCTGTGCAGGGGGATAAATCGGATTTCCCGTCTCTTCAAACGACGTCGCACTCGACGCAACTTTAATTCTATCGTCGAGGCGTTTGTCTTTTATCATTTTGCTCATCACACACTCTGCCATTGGCGAGCGGCAAATATTGCCAAGACACACAAACATTACTTTTACCATATTCCACCCACAGTCAAATACGCCGACTTTTGCTAAAAACGACTAACACTCAAACACAAAAGACAACGGTCCGTCCTGTTGCTGTTCTATGAACATATGTGCGCCGAATACGCCGTTTTTTACGACTATACCTTCTTCACGGATTTTTTCGGTTACTCTTTCATAAAGATATTTTGCTCTGTCGGGAAGTTCGGCATGTCCGAAATCGGGACGATTGCCCGTACCCTTGCCGAGCGTCCCTGCAAGTGAAAACTGCGATACGAGCAAAATCTCTCCGCCCGCTTGTTTTATATCCAGATTCATTTTGTCGTTGTCGTCTCTGAACACTCTCAGTCGCGCGACTTTGTGTGCAAAATAATCGGCTTGCGCCTCCGTGTCGCCTTTTTCTATACCCAAAAATATTGTGAGTCCCGACGGGATTTCACTCACAAGTTTGCCGTCTACCGAAAGACTCGATTTGAACGTGCGTTGTATAAGCGCTCTCATTTTATTCTCCGAATCAACACTTTATATTATTGTTTTTTATATCTAAAACCTTTGTTGTGCGATTTAAGTTCACATCTGATTTTTATCGTCACAAGGTCTTGTTTGCTTTTGAGTCTTTGACGGCGGTGAGGCGAGATACTGATAAAAGTTGCACTCCAACTCGCTGTTGTACAGCTTTCGCACCTTGTCCGCGCGCCTTCCGAAATACTTTTCAAATGCCTTATACGACGTGATTGCATACACGCACCATTCATCGAGTTTTTTTGTCATCGAGCCGAAATCCCTGTATAGCAGTTTGAGTTCGGACTCCTCCATAAGCCTCTCGCCGTATGGCGGATTGGTCACGATTACGCCGTGTGAAAAACGCGACGACACATCGCGCATGTCCCCCACCTGCAAGTGAATCTTGTCCTTTACGCCAGCTCTTTCGGCATGTTTTAGGGCAAGTTTTATTGCGTTTTTGTCAATATCGAACCCGCTTATATGCAAAAGTCTGTCGCGCTTGATACGCTCCTCGGCTTCCTGTTGGACGATTTGACGCACATTCGGCACATTTGAAAAACTCTCGCATGCAAAATTGCGATTCATACACGGTGCAATGTCAAGTCCGATTAACGCCGCTTCTATCGGAATTGTTCCCGAACCGCAAAAAGGATCTATAAATGCTCTGTCCGGATTCCAAACAGACAATTTTATCATCGCCGCGGCAAGCGTTTCGCGTATGGGAGCATCACCGAGATATGTGCGATACCCTCTCTTGTGCAGTCCCTCTCCCGACGTGTCGAGCGCAATTGTCGCAACGTCCTCAAAGACGGATACTTCAATGTTGTACACTGCGCCGTTCTCGTCAAACGAACCGCCCAAAGTTGAGGATAGTTTTGAAATAATCGCCTTTTTTGCAATGCTTTGAATAGAGCGGAGCGCAAACAATTTGCTCTTTGCCGACTTTGCGTCAACGACTATGCGTGCGTCTCTTGTCAGAATGTCCTGCCACCGCATTTGCACTATGCCGTCAAACAACTCGTCAAACGATTCCGCTTTGAATTTTGCAAGCACCACTCTTACTCTGTTTGCCGTGCGCAAAAATATGTTTGCTCGCAAAACGTCTTTAAAATCGCCTTCGAATTCGATGCGCCCGAAATTCGCTCCGCTTGGAGCGTATCCGAGGCTTTGAAGTTCTCTCTTACATACGGCTTCTATTCCGCTTGCAACCGCGACTTCTATATTTAGTTTTCCGTCAAAAATGCTGTCCATTTGTTTTTAGCACCGATATTTAGTCTTTGATTTTTAGAACCTCAATTTGCAAATTATTGCGCAAATCGAAGTTTTATATCGTCGTTTTCACAACATAAACACTTTATTTTGCAGTTCAAAGTTTTGCAATGTCCTTTATGACTTCGCTTGCAAGCACCATGCCCGCAATTGCCGGCGCAAAACATATACTGCCCGGTATATGCCTTCCGTTTTCTTCGGGAGTGTCTTTTGGAATAAGCGGAGTTTCCTTGGAATACACCACTTTCAATGACTTTACGCCCCTTTCTTTAAGCTCCTTGCGCATGACCTTTGCAAGAGGGCAAACGCTTGTCTTGTATATGTCGCAAACCTCGAAATTCGTTCCGAGTTTATTGCCCGTCCCCATGCACGAGATGATAGGCACTCCCGCATTTTTTGCACGAACAATAAGCGCGAGTTTTGCACTCACGGTGTCTATTGCGTCAACTATATAATCAAAGTCTTCAACAGGCACGCTCTGCGCAGTGTCGGGCATATAGAACAAGTCGTACGCAATCGTTTTGCAATCGGGATTTATGGCTTTTATTCTTTGCTCCGCAACCTCGGTTTTGCGCTTCCCGATTGTGTCTACGGTGGCAAGAATTTGTCTGTTGAGATTGCTATCTGAAAACACGTCGTTATCCAAAACCGCAATTGTACCAACTCCGACTCTTGCGAGAGCTTCAACCACGTAGCCGCCTACGCCTCCTACGCCGCAAACCAAAACTTTCGCCGCTTTGAGAGCGTCGATTTTGTCGCCGATGAGCATTTTTGTCCTTGTGTATCTGTCTTCCATTTTGTCCTTATTTTTGTCCTTTTGCGGCATGTTTACGTCCGTTATTTCGTCCGAATTTTTGTCCGTTTACGTCCGTGTTTTTTGTCCGAACGTTGCACAAATTGCGTTTATATTTTCGTCCGAATTTCAGTCCGTAATAATTCCGCGTCTGCGCAATTCCTCGCCCGTATTTTCGCGTTTGGGCTTTTCTTCTTTTGTTGCCCATGCGCCGAGCGTGTTTGCGTCTCTTTCGCAGTACAAGTCGTAGTAGTTCATCTCGCCTCTCATTCTCTTTTCGTGCAAAGATTTCGTATTGCACCAGATCGTTGACGGAATACCGACGAAAAGCAAATAAAACGGCCCCGAAATCAATGATTGAATTGTATGCCCGTACTCGTGAACGCGTGCGTCTTTTGTCCAGATTCCTGGGCGATTTGCGTTTACAAAAATAAACGAACCGAGCGAAACTCCGCCCCAGTTGCCGTCGTGATAGGTAAGCACCGCACCGTGATAAAACTCATGCTTGCAGTGCGCGTATTTAAGGAAAAACGCAACGCCTATCAGGGTTTGAAAAATCCCCCACGTGCATTGCACAAGCCAGTATAACGTATATTTTATTACCTTTGAAACTTTCATATTTTCACCTAGATTTATTGTACACCAAACAACAGGATAAATCAACCTTGCAATGCGCCGCGCTGCTTTATTTTTGCCACCGCTCCAAAACTTCTTTTTGCTCGGTGCAGAAAACGATTACGGAATTTTTACGTCTATTTCACCGCAAAAACGCAAACAACAATTGACATCAACACGAATTGTGTATTATTATATAT
>ERZ1026894.1140-NODE-1140-length-16531-cov-7.520818_pt1 | contig 16531 bp, 16 predicted proteins | sample MGYA00380177_ERZ1026894 | MGnify/ENA primary metagenome ERZ1026894 (study PRJEB33269, sample SAMEA4719813) | human gut metagenome | biome: human-associated habitat; feature: organic feature; material: feces | place: Cameroon | collected 2013-10 ... | reverse complement strand
CGCATGTACGGTGGTGTGAGAGGTCGGAAAACGAAAGTAGGAGAAAAACTACTTTGTTTTCCTCCTACTCGATTTGTGCTTGCCGTCCGTTTAGAAAGGAAGGTCGTCGCTGCTGCTGTTGCTGTCAGGTTGTGTGAAGTCTGGCATCGGTGCCGCAGGCTGTTCTGCGGGGCTTGGTGCGGCTGGGGCTTGAGTCGCGGCGGCATCGTCGGCTTTTTCGGCTTTCCAGCCTCGGATGCTTGTGTACCAGCGGTTGTTGTATTCGCGGCTTTCGATGTCGAAGCTTAGGCGGATGCGGTCGCCGATTTTGATCCAGTTGTATTGGTCGGCGCGCTCTCCGAAGAAGTCGAAATGCACTTTTTTAGGGTATGTCTCTTCTGTTTCGAGCACGTATTCTTGTTTCTTCCAGTTGTTTCCTGCTTGAGAAACGCCGCTCTGAGGCGGAAGGACTACGATGATTTTACCTGTAATTTCCATATCTGAGAATTATATTTTTATTGTTGTTTTTTCGTTATGACAAACTTACTGAATTTTTTCGGATTTTCGGGCTTTCCGCTGCATTATTGTTTGAGCATCGAGAGGAATTCCTGTCGGTATTCAATTTTTTCGAACACTCCGGAATATTCGATGGTCTGCGTTGTGGAGCATTCTTTTTCCACTCCGCGCATGCGCATGCACATGTGGGTTGCTTCGCAGAATACGATTACGCCTTTGGCGGAGAGCTCGCGTGTCAGCAGGTCGCAGATTTGTCGTGTCATGCGTTCCTGCACTTGCAGCCGTCGGGCGAAGACGTCGACCGCGCGTGCGATTTTGCTTAGTCCCACGATGTTTCCGTCGGGGATGTATCCTATTGCTATTTTTCCGAAGAAAGGCAGTATGTGGTGCTCGCAGAGCGAATGGAACTCGATGTCTTTGACAATCACCATCCGTGAGCCTTCGTGGCTGAATATAGCGGATTTCACGATTTTGTCGGCGTCCTTGCGGTAGCCGGAAGTCAGGAATGCCATTGCTTTTGCGGCGCGCATAGGTGTTTTCACCAGCCCTTCGCGGGAGGTGTCTTCGCCGAGCAGCGAGAGGATTGCTTCGTAGTGCTCGGCAATTTTGTTTACTTTCTCAATGTCTAAACCGTCAAGTTGTTTCTTGTTGTCCATTCAAATTATGCTATTCGTAAACTTTAATTCTGTCTCTAACCACGCGCATGTCGCCCGCCAGTGCTGGGAATTTTGCTCTGAGCGCTCTTAAAGCCGAGTGTGCTGCCTCTTGTGTTGTGAAGTCGCCCACTCTGAGTCTCCAGTACGGGGCGTTGTATGTGAGATAGAGCCCGTAGCTTGGGAATTGCTTTCCGATGTTGGCGGCAATCTGCTGCGCTTTTGCTTTAGCTTGCCTTTGGTTGTTGTCGGAATACACTTGTATGCGGTATCCGGCGCGGTGCACGGCGTGTCGTCGCTGCGTGGTTGTGGCAGGCGATTCGTCGGTGTCGCTCTCATGTCTTGCTAACGGCTGTCTCACTTCGGTGGTGTCGATTACGGCCAGCGCTTCCACACCGTCGCTGCATGTGATTGTCACCCGTCCGTTGGAGTTTGTCCGGATAGTGTCGGCTATTGAGCGCACGTTGTGCTTGCCCGGCTGCGCTGAGGCGGGAGCCATCGCCGCCGTTATGAAGGCGGCAGCCGCGAGGATTGCGAAGTGTTGTTTTTTCATCAGTTTTTTTGTCAAAAGAAGCGTCAAAATAAGTAGACTGCAAATGTAGTGAAAAATCACCACATTTGCAGTCTCTGTAAGTATGTAAATTGTTTATGCTTTATTAAAAAGCGTCTACAATGCCCATGAAGTCTTCAGCCTTCAGAGCGGCGCCGCCGATAAGACCGCCGTCAACGTTAGTCTTCGAGAAGATTTCCTTGGCGTTTGACGGTTTGCAGCTACCGCCGTAGAGGATTGAGATTTCCTCAGCCACGTCGTTGCCGTATTTGTTGGCGATTGTCTTGCGGATGAAAGCGTGGATTTCCTCAGCCTGGTCAGCAGTGGCAGTTTTGCCAGTACCGATAGCCCAAACCGGCTCGTAAGCGAGGATGATTTTCTTGAAGTCGTCGGCAGAAAGGTGGAACAGAGCGTCCTCTACCTGCTTTTTCACAACGTCGAAGTATGTGCCGTTTTCTCTATCTTCGAGCACCTCGCCGATGCAGAAGATAGGAGTAAGGCCGTTTTCAAAAGCCAAAGCCACTTTTTCTTTGAGGATTTCAGAAGTCTCGTGGTAGTACTGACGGCGCTCAGAGTGACCGAGGATCACGTATTTAGCACCAGTTGAAGCAACCATAGCGCCGCTCACTTCGCCAGTGAAAGCACCTTTGGCCTTGTCAGCGCAGTTTTCTGCACCGAGACCGAGTTTGCTGTCGTCGATAACCGCCTTGACCGAAGCCAAGTGGGTGAAAGGAACACAAATGATAACGTCGCAGTTAGGAGTGCGGCTCTTCAAAGCGTCGTTGACTTCAGTTGCCAATTTGACACCTTCTTGAAGTGTCGTGTTCATTTTCCAGTTACCTGCTACAATGTTTTTTCTCATTTTTGTAATATTTTTTAGAATTCTGAATTTTTGAACAAATTCCCTATATGCGGCAAGTTTCTTGATGCCTCATATTCGGGTGCAAAGGTAGTGCAAATTTTTGGTTTTTCGATAAACAAGTGTTTGGTTTTCGCAATGAAAGCGTCAAAAAGCGTCAGTTCAGGTCGCTGTCGGTGGCGTTGGGGGAGGGCTGCCAACTATGCCTAAAAAAAAGATTGACTACGACAAAGCCGCTAAAATGCTTTTCTCTCGCACGGAGTATTATGCCGACAATGTGCGACGGCTTTACGCCACCGCCACCGACGAGCTGCTGAAGCTTTCTGCGATGAAGACGCCTAACGGAGTGTCTGCGGCATTCTCGTTTTCTGACAGCAAAAGATTGAGTGAACAAGCAAACGCTATTCTCCGAGCGTTGTATAGCGGCGTATACAACGAAATCAAGGGCGGAGTCATTGCAGAGTGGGGAAATGCGAACAAATCTTGCGATGCGCTGATTACGTCAATCTTTGGTAAAAAAGTTAAAGAGGATAATCACTACGCTCGGTTTTTCGCGCGGAACAAAGAAAGCGTGGATGCGTTCTTCAAACGCAAGTCTGAGTATGGTGGATTGAATCTGTCACAGCGCGTGTGGAAATACGTTGGTGATTTCAAAACCGAGATGGAAATGGCTTTATCCGTAGCGATGGGCGAAGGCAAGAGCGCCGCCACAATCTCACGAGAGGTGCGCAAGTATCTTCAGCGCCCAGATATGATGTTTCGTCGGTTTCGTGTCAAGACGGGCGAACAAGACATATTTGATGCTGACGGCAACGTTGTCGGAAAAGAGCCTGTTTATGGGCGCGTGTGGAAGCGCAAGGTTGTTGATGCTGTGACAGGCAATGTATCGTGGCAGACGGTGAACCTTAAGGACTATTCTTTCGGTCGCGGTGTGTATCGCTCGTCATACAAAAACGCTATGCGTTTGACGCGCACAGAAACAAATATGGCATATCGCACCGCGGATCAAGAGCGATGGCGACAACTTGATTTCGTCATCGGCTATCGTGTGGTGTTGTCCGACAACCATCCAGAACCAGATATTTGCAATGATTTATCGGCAAAGCGTGGCGAGAAAGGCAGTCGAGGAGTATACCCGAAGGACTTTGTATTCAAAGGCTGGCATCCGCAATGCCGTTGCTATGTCGTGCCGATACTTGCAGATGAAAAAGAGTTTGATAAAATACAGGAGGCTATCCTTAATGATGAGCCAATACCCGAAAGTAAGAGCGTGATTCGGGAGCCAAACAAGTATTTTCAAGATTGGTGGAAGAGTAATAAGAAGAGAGTTTCCGAAGCGCAGTCGTTGCCGTACTGGGTGAAAGATAATCCGAAGTACACAAGAATCAAGCGGGAGAAGACGGATATAGAGAAGCAGAACATTCAGAAACGTTGGAACGAGCGGAAAGAGAAGAATGAGGAAGGTCTTTTACTGAAAGAATACAAGACAAATGAGCAAATTGAGAAGACATTTGCCAAGATAAACAAAACGTTTAGCGACACGGAGAGCAAATGGTTTGAGAATGGAGATTTGAAGCTTGATGTAGAAACGAATCCTCACTACAATGGGTCTACCCTATTGAATGGGAAGATATTATTGAAACAAGACCGAATCGATAAAGTGAAGTCCGCTTTATCGAAGATTGGCAAAGGGAAATGGCAGGACATTACGGATGATGAAGCTGATGCAATGGCTACATTCTGGCACGAAATTACGCACAACAGAAACAAGCAGGGGAATATGGCACTCACAACGATCCAAAGTAGATATATGGAGCTTGCCAATGAATATGTTGCCAGGAATACCTTGCCCGAATTCTATCGTAAACTTGGCTGCCAGGCAACCCCCCACCCGCAGTATATGAAATACCGTAAGTCAACTGGATATAACCGAATGGTCAATAACTACGATTTCGTCATACAGCGATTGGGACTTGACGCTGACAAGACATTAGCAGCAGTCAAGGAGAGTCTGTTCAATAAAGCCTACACTCACCAGCAAACAGGACTGAAAAAAGGACTTGTAGATGGTGGGATTAAGCACGCGGACGGTAGCAAGGCTAAAGCTTCCGAGTTGTACGGAATCTTACAGCGTTGCAAAGATTCGTCACAAACGACTGTGGAAAATTATTTGAAAGAAAACAAGTTTATTGTAGAAGAAAAGAAGGGAAAGAAATAAATAAATAAATAAATAAAAAGGGGCGTGTGTACGCTCCCTTTTAATCTACGATTAAGCCTTTTTCGTTAGCTTCACTTGCGCGTCTGTCAAAGTCTTTCCACAGTTCATTGCGCAATCTCTTTGCTGCGTTACGTAGTTCTTTATCGTTGAGAATTTCCGCTAATTCTTCTATATCTTCCGCTTTCCCTATTGGGTGGCAGTGTCCTTTATAAAAAGCCACCTTTTCTTTGTCAAAAGGGTTTACTTTGGCTATTCTTTCAAGGATAGCAGCATCTTTCGTGAGGTCGAAAATCGTTTTGCCTATCAATTCTTTGTAATACATATACGTGATATTTTGTGATTGTAAAACTCAGTAGTTGCTTAATAATGTTTTTATCCATAAAAATTCATTTAAAAATTCCTTTCAGCAAAAATACAAAATTTAGTGGAGCGTTCCGCATAAAAGTTGCTAAAAGTGTTTGTGACTTAATAATGCCGCTTGCATTATTTAACGCTTAATTAGCGAGCAGGCGATGAATAATGCAAGAGCCGCTATGATAACAGATATGACCGATGCGACTGCGAGGATTTTCTGCCAATCAACAGGGTTCCGCAATTTGGGATTATGGTCAACATACCGTCTCCCTTTGCTTGTTATTGCGACATCCTCGATTACGTGTCCCTCAGACCACGCGCACCGAGCAAGACCAAGCCGTTCAAGCGCTTCAAATCCATAGGACAGACTGCCGATTCGCTGAGGGTCGGTTGTCATATTGATTTTACCCTCGTGCAGAATCCGTAAAGCCTCCTTCTCTTCTTTCGCCAGTTTGATTCTCTCCATACAGCGTTGATTTATCGATGACAAAGATAGGCAAATATTTCTATTCGCCTATCTTTGTAGTTAAACTTACTTCTTTTTACACAAACCCATAATATCCATTAACTCTTCTGCGTTATTATTAACCGCCTCTTTGTAGCAAGTGAAGAAAACACCATCGGGAAGAAGTTTGTGTCGCTTCATCCATTCTCTTTCAGACTCGTTCTTTTTATTCGCCAGCCATATCAACGGATAACCATAGCCGTCGGAAAATGTTTCGTCTGTAATCTTGGGACAGGTTTCAATCCAACGAAATCCTTGTCTACGGAAAAATGATGGATGCACAAGGATATATGCAAGTTTAAGCGGATTGATTGTCCGCAAAGCATCCTTGACATGAACGAAGCACATTGCTACCTGTGTGGAAGTGCAAGCCGTTGTTAGAATGTCGACATTAACCCTGTAGCCTTGACGTTCGAGAATCGCGACGACATCAAGAACGTGTCTTCCAGCAACAGCGAGTTGACTTATCGTTGTTGAATTGTCAGCACTGTTGTTATAGATGATGCTCACGATTTTGGATTTCTGTCGGGAGCTTTTTTCGACTTGTTTTTCTTCAGCCTTGCGAGTTTGAAGAATAGCGGAGCCCTGTTGATTGTCAGCAGAGCCGCCATGCCGATTGCGAGTGCCAGCATCAGCGACAGGAAGTATTCGTAGTCTTCGCCCATCGATTCGGTGTAGGTCTTGATGTCCAGGTGTTTGCCTTTCGTGGCGTTGTCGAAGTCGGCATAGAAGTCGGTAAACGACGACTTGTAGGCAATCTTTCCGTCGGCCACGATCACCACCGCCGGGTTTCCGCGTGCAATCTGTTTCAGCTGGCTGTCGTCCATGTGGTATACGGGGTAGTCGGCCATCGACAGTTCTCTCCATTCGTCGAGTTGCTTTTCGTCAGAGCCCGTGAGGCATATCATCTGGTATCCGCTGTCGGCGGCGAGGTCGTTGATGTCGTTGAGGCGGAAGTTGGTCAGCGAGTTTATTTCCTCGATGTCGGGAATCAGCAGCAGCAGAGTCACGCCTTTTTCCGGGATGAGGTTGTCGGCGGCGGAATTGTCGCCGTCGTAGGCGGTTATTGGCGAAGCCTTCTTGTCGGCTTCGTGGTTCACGACGGTTTCCCTGCGGTCGACAAACGTCCATGACGTGTCGGGCAAGTTGCTGATTGAAAACTCCTTTGTGACTCCGTTTTTCTCATATATGAACACGTAGTTGCTGTCGTCGAACGATTCGCCGGAGTTGGTCAGCACTGTTCCCACTTTGTATGGGCGGAAGTCGATCATCGGCTGGAAGTAGTATCCGTAAGCCATAACAATCATCGCCACGATGGCAGGCATGGTAAGCGTGAGCCATTGCACGGCAGGGCCGTAGAGGCTGCGCAGCCTCTTGTTGCGCAACAGCAGATAGGCGAGGGCGGCCGTCAGCGCCACGTTTTTCCAGAACGTAGCCGTGTTTCCGAGAGTCCATGCCTCTCCGAAGCATCCGCAGTCGGGGACAGGGTTGCAAGCCATCACGTAGGCCGACAGCGGCAGCATGAACGCCATGCAGCACAGCAGAGCAATCACCGTGGCGCGTCGGAACGAGCCGATGACGAGCATCAGTCCGGCAAGAAACTCAAACAGCGGCAACGCCACCGCCATCAGTCCGGCAAACGGCATTGCCCACGACCATCCGAACGCCGCCAGATAGTCGTCGATTTTGTAGCCAACGCCCCAGATGTCGATAGCTTTAGCAAGTCCGGAGAAAACAAACGTTCCGCCGACCGCCAGTCTCAGCGCCAGCACAGTCCATTTTGCGGCAGTTTCCCGCCAATGCGGAGTCGAAGAGTGGCTATTTGTCATAACTCAGTTTGATGAGCGCAAACAGAGCGTAGTTTATCATGTCCATATAGTTGGCGTCGATGCCTTCGGAGATGATTGTCTTTCCGTTGTGGTCTTCAATCTGCTTGGTGCGTTGCAGTTTCGACAGGATAATGTCGGTGTATGAGCTGACGCGCATCAGTCGCCACGCCTCGTCGTAGTCGTGGTTTTTGGCGAGCATCAGCCGTGTGGTCTCGCCAATCCATTTGTCGTAGAGCGAGAGCGCCTCTTCGGCGGACATGTCGACTTGGTCGGCTGCTCCGAGCTCCAGTTGTATCAGTCCCACCACGCCATAGTTGACGATGCCCACGAATTCCGGCTGTATGCCTTCGTTCACCATCGCCTCGCCCTTGGTTTCGAGCGAGCGGATGCGTGAAGCTTTGATTAGAATCTGGTCGGTGAGCGACGACGGTCGGAGTATGCGCCACGCCGCGCCGTAGTCTTTCAGTTTTTTCTCGAAAATCTCGCGGCAATCTTTTATCGCCGCTGCAAATTCTTGTTCTGTATTGTGGTTTGCCATAGCTTGTCAGAGAGATTTGTTGATACTTTCAATGTAGTCGAGCAGCTCTTCGCGACCGCGGAAGTCGGAGCTTGACGTGACGAATATCGGCGGCAGTTCCTCCCAAAGTTTCGAGAGTTCCTCCTTGTATGCCGCCACCATCTTTTTTCCGGCTATCGGACCGAGTTTGTCGGCTTTCGTGAAAACGATGCTGAACGGGATTCCGTTCTCTCCGAGGAAGTTTATAAACTCGAGGTCGATGGCTTGCGGCTTGTGGCGTATGTCGACGAGCACAAACAGGTTGGTCATCTGATGGCGGTGGAGCACGTAAGAGTCGATCATCGTGCGCAGCTTCTCGCGTGCGTCTTTACCCCTCCTTGCGTAGCCGTAGCCTGGGAGGTCGACGATATACCAGCTGTCGTTGACCAGAAAATGGTTTATGAGCATAGTCTTTCCGGGAGTCGACGAAGTCATTGCCAAGCCTTTTCGGCCGGTCAGCATATTGATGAGCGATGATTTGCCCACGTTCGACCGTCCGATGAATGCATATTCAGGTGTGTCGCCTTCCGGACATTTCCTCACATCGGAGTTGCTTATAACGAATTTCGCGTCTTTGATTATCATTGGCGTGTTTGTTTTCTGCAAAGTTAGCGATTATTTGTCAATAACCGCAGTGTGTGTTGCGGAATTGGCGCATTTCTGACTTGTTTTTGTGTTCTCTTATGCTTATATGGGCAACAAATCTGCCCACATAAGTTAAACTATTGTCAATACGTGATATTTTTTTAGGCTTACGCTTGTGGATTAGTCAAAACTCGATACCTTTGCAATGTGTTTTTCATGGTATTAGATTTAAGGTTAATTAAGATTGGTTGTCGGGAGACAATCAATTTTTTTATGCCTATGCCCCATGTGCGCGCAGCTGCGTGTAAGTGCGGCACAAAAAAAGCCTCCGAGGGGAGGCTTTTTGAGAAGTAGGGGGGAGCGTTATTCGCTTTTTTCTTTGTCGCTGTTGTCGGTCGACTCGTCCTGGCTTTCGGGGATTATCACGAAGTCGCAGAGTTTGCCTTCGTTCTTCTCCAGCTTTTCCTCCGAGAGGATTTCGATGTCGAGCTTGTTCTTGTTGTTGTAAACGAGTCCCATAGAGAGTTATGCTTTTTTGTGTTTGAGCCGCAGCACGAGGTGCACGAGATCGCCAATCCACACTACCGCCGACGATGCGATGATCAGTCTCAGCCAGTCTTTCCACCCGAGCGGCACTACGTTGAGCATTTCTCCGCCGAAGGTGACAATCAGCACCTGTCCGACGATGATTATCGCGGCAGTCAGGAAGAACACTTTGCTGTCGCGCAGACGGCTGAATCCGGAGTAGTCGCTTTCGAAGCTTTTAGCGTTGAAGAGGTTCCAGAACTGCAGCATCACGAAGAAGGTGAAGAACAGAGTCACGTCGTATGCGTTCATCTCAGCGTTGCTGAAGTTGAGGAAGCTTGCGAAGAAGTCGGGCAGGTTGAAGCCGTCGAGCGAGTCCACTTGGTTTGCCTTCAGATACTGCATGAATCCGAACAGCACGACGACAAACACAGCGCTGACTCCGATGATAAACCATTTCATAGTGCGGTTGATGATGAAGTCGTTGAGCCGTCGCGGCTTGTTGCGCATCACGGCTTCGTTTGGCGGCAGCGAAGCGAGCGCGAGGGCTGCGAAAGCGTCCATTATCAGGTTTACCCACAGCATCTGTGTGACGGTGAGCGGCGACTGCTGTCCGGTGAATGCACCAATCAGCACGATGGTGCAGGCCACGAGGTTTACGGTCAGCTGGAAGAGGATGAACCGCTGGATGTTTTGGTAGAGCGACCGTCCCCACATCACGGCTCTTGTGATGCTTGCAAACGAGTTGTCCATGATTGTAATGTCGCTTGCTTCCTTCGCCACCGATGTTCCGTCGCCCATCGACAGTCCCACCTGTGCGGCGTTGAGGGCAGGGGCGTCGTTTGTTCCGTCGCCGGTGACAGCCACCACTTCGCCTTGCTGCTGCAGCAGTCCGACGAGTCTCGACTTGTCGGTAGGACGCGCGCGCGACATAATCTTTATGCGGCGTGCCGCCTCGGCGGCATCGTTGTCGTCGAGGGCAGCGAAGTCGGGGCCGGTGATTATGTTGCTGTCGTTGTCGGTATTGTCGTTCCACAGTCCTATCTGCCGTCCGATTTCCTTTGCGGTGCCAGGAGTGTCGCCCGTCACGATTTTAATTTTGATTCCCGCATCGATGCTCTCCTTCACAGCCGCCGGCACGTCGGCGCGCACGGGGTCGGAGATAGCCACGATGCCCATAAACGTCAGGTTGTCGGCGTGGAGCGAGTCGCCCTCCACCGCTTTGCCATCGCCCACCTCCTGGTATGCGAATCCGAGAGTGCGCATCGCCTTCTGCTGGTATCCGAGAAGCGCCTCGCGCAGCTGCTCCTTTGTCACGCCGTTGGGGAAGTTGCGGCATTTGTCGATTACGATTTCAGGCGCGCCTTTCACGTAGGCAATGCGCTTGCCCGGGCAAACACCGCTGTCGACCACCGTTGCCATGAATTTGCGCATCGTGGAGAACGGCAGCTGCTCCGTCACGGTGGCATTGTCGCGCAGCGGCTTGTAGTCGGTGTGCTGGTCGTTGAGCCACAGCAGCAACGCGCCTTCCGTAGGATTTCCCACCACGGTTGGTCGGTTGGCGCCGCGGTCGAGGAATGCCGTGGAGTTTACGGCAATCGCCTCTGCAATCAGCTTCGACTCATTGTTGTCGGCAAGTTGCTGCGATTTTCCCAGCGCGGCAAACTGCGTTTCGTAGATTCTCATCTGGTTCTGAGTCAGCGTACCCGTCTTGTCGGTGCATATCACGGTTGTTGCTCCCATCGTCTCGCAGGCGTGCATTTTCCTCACCAGATTGTTTGTTGCGAGCATCCGTCTCATGCTCAGCGCGAGGCTCAGCGTCACGCTCATCGGCAGACCCTCGGGCACGCTGACCACAATCAGCGTCACGGCGAGCATAATCGTGGTGAGCAGGTATTCGATGAAGCCCATCCACTCGAATCCCGCGCCGTAGTTGTAGATACAAAGGCGGCCTACGATAATCAGCGCGCCGATAGTGTAGCTTGCGTATGACACCAGCCGTCCGAGCCGTTCGAACTGCAGTGTGAGCGGAGTTTTCATGCCGTTGTCGATTTGCGCCGCCTCGTAGACCTTTCCGTATTCCGTTGCGTCGCCCACAGCGTCAACCAGCATCGTGCCGTGGCCCTCGGTCACGGTGGTGCCTCTGAGCGCGCGGTTTGACGGGTAGGTGGCGTCTTTTTTGAAGTCAGCCTCGATGTGTGTCTTCTTGATTACCGGCTCGCCGGTCAGCGTGCTCTCGTTGATGCTCAGCGACACCGAGTCGACAAGGTTGCCGTCGGCAGGCACCTCGTCGCCCGTTTCGAGAATCACCACGTCGCCCACCACGATGTCGCGTCGCGCCACCTGCGTGATGTTTCCGTCGCGCACCACGGTCACTGCCGCGTCGTCGTTCATCTGGTTGAGCATCTCGAATTTCTTGTTAGCGTTCAGCTCGATGACGAATCCGATTACGGTGGCGAGCGTCACGGCAAGGAAGATGCCGAGCGGCTCAAGAAACGCCTTTCCTCCGGCGTTGAGCCAGAAAGCCTCGTAGCAGGCGATGCCTATCGACAGCACGAGTGCCACGAGCAGGATTTTGATGAGCGGGTCTTTGAATTTCTCCAAAAACTGCGTCCATACCGATGCTTTCTCCGGTGGCGTCAGCACGTTGTCGCCGTGGCGGTTCCTGCTTTCCGCCACTTGTTGTTGATTCAATCCCTTTGTAATATCAGTTTCCATAAATTGCTTTGCAGTAAAGTTTTCTCTTATCGCTTGTTTGTGTTGTTGTCAAACCTCAGCCTCCGTCCGCGCACCGAGTTGTTGACCACACCCTGGTTGAACGCAAGGTTTCCGTTGACGTAGGTTTGTCTCACCGTGTTGTGGAAAGTGTAGCCCTCAAACGGCGACCAGCCGCATTTTGTGAGGATGTTTTCGGCTCTGACGGTGAACGGCATCTCGCGGTCGACCACCACGATGTCGGCGTAGTAGCCCGGGCGCAGGTATCCGCGTCGCACCACGCCGAAGAGGTCGGCAGGCGCGTGACACATTTTCTGCACCACAAGGTCGAGCGTGAACACCTTCTCGCGCACCAGTTCGAGCATCACCAGCAGCGAGTGCTGCACGAGCGGTCCGCCCGACGCCGCTTTCAGGCAGTTGCCCTGCTTTTCCGACAGCAGATGCGGCGCGTGGTCGGTAGCCACGATGTCGAGATAACCCTGCCTCAGCCCGTTGCGCAGCGCGTTGCGGTCGTCCCACGACTTCACGGCGGGGTTCCATTTTATAAGGTTTCCGAGCCGAGGATAGTCGTCGTCGGTAAACCACAGATGGTGGACGCACACCTCGGCGGTGATTTTCTTTTCCAGCAGCGGACGGTTGTCGAACAGTTCCAGCTCGCGAGCTGTCGACACGTGTAGCACGTGTAGCCTTGTGCCGTACTTCTCCGCCCATTCCACGGCGCGTGCCGTCGACTTGTAGCACACCTCCGTGCTTCGTATCAGCGGATGGAACTTCACGGGGAGGTCGTCGCCGTATTTTTTAATGTAGAATTCGCGGTTTCTGCGAATCAGCTGCTCGTCCTCCGAATGGATGGCAACCAGCGCGGGCACTTCGGCAAAGATGTCGTGCAGAGCGTCGCGGTCGCTGACCAGCATGTTGCCCGTCGACGCGCCGAGAAAGAGTTTCACTCCCGGCGTGTAGCTGTAGTCCACCGCCATCAGCGTTTTCAGATTGTCGTTGGTCGCGCCGATAAAGAATCCGTAGTTTGCCACCGACACCTCCTGCGCTCTTCGGTTTTTAGCCTCGAGAGCGTCGATAGTGACTGTCGGCGGCACGGTGTTGGGCATATCCATGTAAGAAGTCACGCCGCCAGCCACCGCCGCCGCCGACTCGGTTGCGATGTCGGCTTTATGTGTGAGTCCGGGGTCGCGGAAGTGCACCTGGTCGTCGATTACGCCCGGCATCACCAGCGCTCCGTCGACGTCGTTGCGCACGTCGCATTCAGCCATCACCGCTGCTGCCGGCTCGCCTTCGCCCACTTCGGCGATCATCTCGTCGTCGATAACGATGTATCCGCGCGTCAGACGTCCTTCGTTGGCGATGTCGGCATTGTAGATTATTGTCTTCATAAGCTATTGATGCTTGGCGAGTTGAGGGTATTTCTTAAACCAGCTGCGGATGCGCAGCTGCAACACGCCGAACACCGCTTCTCCGAAGATGCTGCTGTTCATCTTGCTCGTTCCGAGCACACGGTTCACGAAGATGATTGGCACTTCCTTGATGCGGCATCCCATCTTGAACGCCGTGAACTTCATCTCAATCTGGAACGCGTAGCCCTTGAAGTGGATTTTGTCGAGGTCGATAGCCTCGAGCACGTTGCGGCGGTAGCACACAAAGCCAGCCGTCGTGTCGCGCACGTTCATACCCGTTACGATTCTGACGTATGCCGAAGCGTAGTACGACATAATGACGCGTCCCATAGGCCAGTTTACCACGTTGACACCCGAGACGTAGCGCGAGCCGATAGCCACATCGGCGCCGTCGAGACACGCCTGCCGCAGCTCGAGCAGTTTCTTCGGCGGATGCGAGAAGTCGGCATCCATTTCGATAATAAACTCATAGCCAGCGTTGAGACACCATTTGAAGCCCATGATGTAAGCCGTGCCGAGCCCCAGCTTTCCGCTGCGTTTCAGCAGGTGCAGGCGGCCGTCCCATTGCTTCTGCATTCGTTCGACAATGGCGGCAGTCCCGTCGGGCGAGTTGTCGTCGATAATCAACACGTCGAACATCACCGGCAGCGCGAACACGGCGTTGATGATGTTCTCGATATTTTCTTTTTCGTTGTATGTGGGAATAATCACCACACTGTCAGACTTGTTCATTCTTTATTACGTAATAACAGTGCAAAGATAGTGCAAGGTGAGCGAAAAACATTCAAACTTGTTTGAAAATGTTTTTCCGAACCGCAGCCTGTCTTATGAAAAGATAGTGCAAGGTGAGCTTCAGCGGCGGCGCTCACGCGGCGCATTCCGCACTGTTGGCGTTCCCCCGACGCTGTCGGGGGTTAACTGCAGACGCGACCGCTCGCGCGGTCAAGATACCGCCTGTGTTGTGAAAAGATAGTCATTATGCGCTCACGCGGCGCATTCCGCGCTGTTGGCGTTCCCCCGACGCTGTCGGGGGTTGACTGCGACGTGACCGCTCACGCGGTCAAGATACCGCCTGTGTTGTGAAAAGATAGTCATTATGCGCTCCGCGGTCAAGATACCGCCTGTGTTGTGAAAAGATAGTCATTGTGCGCTCACGCGGTCAAGATGCACCTATATTATAGAGGTGAATAAAAAAAAGTAAACTTTTTTGGCGTCAGTAAAAATTTAACACATAAATGTTGTATTATCTTTTTGAAAAGCACTATATTTGCGGTGTCCTTATGCGGCTGAAGAGTTGGCTGTTGGGATACTTTTGGGATTGCAGGCAATTCTATCGGCATAAATGTGGCGAATAAATATTTATAAACTTTTCTACAGTAGCCCCACTTCTTGCAGAGTCTTGCTTTGCAGAAAATAGGTGTTATTGTGATTATCTTCTTAAATCAAATCTCGCAAATTTGAATCTTTCGTGAAGATGATTGACAATGGCACCTGCGCTAATTTGCTTATTTGCGCGCGTGTCGGCAGTGGTGCTGATGCGTGTGTTGTGGCATATTCGGTGTGGGGCTATTGTTTTTATCTACGGAAGAGGCTATGCGAGAGCCTGATTTAAGGATAAGAGCAAAAAAATGATCCTCACACCTTTTTTATGTTCAATTATTAACAGTTTCTAAAGAGGACCAGGAAACACAAAGACAAACTTAGGGATGACATAGACACATTGTTACGTTTTCTTCACACGCAAGCGGCTTTTCCATTTGAGGAAAGGCTGCTGCACAAGCCATTAATCTAACAAAAAACAAACCAATAACCTGCAAAAAAGCTATGTTTAAACAACGATGTTTTCGGCTCTTGCTGCTCGCATCGGCAATAGCCACCTCACTCTCAGCCGCCGCCTACAGCTTTGAGTCGGCTGGTATCTACTACAATATCACTGGCAACAACACGGTTGAAGTGACGTATTCCGACTTAGACCACAATTCATACTCCGGTTCAATCTCTGTTCCAGAAACTGTCACCAATAACGGCACGGAATATTCTGTAACAAAAATCGGAGGATACGCATTCAAAGGCAGTGCCGTGACAAGCGTTTCTATGCCGGAAGGCATTACAATTATAGGCTTCGAAGCTTTCTCTGGATGTCAAAATCTTGAGTCTGTAGCGCTGCCAGAGTCGTTGACAACTTTGGACTACGATGCTTTCAATTCTTGCCAATCGCTGAAAACAATCAAGATTCCATCAGGGGTAACAGCAATTCCTGGAAGTTGCTTCTATTGTTGCTCATCGTTGGAGAGCGTGACAATTCCAGAGGGAGTAATGACTATTGGAGAATATGCTTTCTGCGGTTGCAATCATAAAGAATTGACACTTCCGTCAACCGTTACAATGATTGGACGTAGTGCATTCGTTAGCGACAATCGTTTTCAGTCAATCACTTGCAATGCCACCACGCCTCCGAGTCTTGGCGAAAATGTTTTTGGTTATAATGCCTTTGCGACGGTCAAAGTGCCTCTTTCAAGCATTGCCGCCTATCGGCAAGCGGAGGGTTGGAAGGTCTTCACCAACTACAGCGGTGGAGAGGTGGCTGCCGATGGAATCACCTATCGGATTGATGAAAACGGAGCTATGGTTGCTGTTGCAGAAGCTACTCTTACAGAAGCGAATATCCTTTCCGCAGTAGAATTTGAAGGCAATCAATATCCGGTAATAAAGATTAACGATAACGTATTTGCAGACAATACGAATCTGACGGCTGTAACGCTACCAGAGGGATTGGTTGAAATCGGTGCTTCTGCATTCTTGGGATGCCAAAATCTGGAGTCTGTAGTGTTTCCAGAGTCGTTGACAACTTTTGGCAGAGATGCTTTCAATGATTGCAGGTTGCTGAAAGCAATAAAGATACCATCTGGGATAACAACAATTACTGACAGATGCTTCTACGGATGCTCATCGTTGGAGAGCGTGACAATTTCAGAGGGAGTAACGGCTATTGGAGATGATGCTTTCCAGTCTTGCAATCTTAATGCGTTGACACTGCCGGAATCGTTGGAGAAAATAGGAGAATACGCATTTACGGGAAATAAATCTTTGAAAAGCGTAAACATCCCGGCAAAAGTCAAAACGATTGGAGCGCGAGCATTCTCCGATTGCGGTTTGACAGAGTCGGTTATACCGGAAGGAGTGCAGACGATTGGCAGCCATGCGTTTTTTAATAATTCATTGAAAAATCTGACACTTCCGTCAACAATCACATCAATTGGTGAAAGCGCATTTCGCTA
>ERZ1026894.1133-NODE-1133-length-16656-cov-4.190711_pt1 | contig 16656 bp, 18 predicted proteins | sample MGYA00380177_ERZ1026894 | MGnify/ENA primary metagenome ERZ1026894 (study PRJEB33269, sample SAMEA4719813) | human gut metagenome | biome: human-associated habitat; feature: organic feature; material: feces | place: Cameroon | collected 2013-10 ... | reverse complement strand
CGGCCAAGGCTGTTCTGCGGGCTTTTTCTAAAAATAAAAAGGCCGGGCCAAAACTGGATTTTTTGTACGAATTTTTATTTGCCATCATCCTTTTTCCCGTTTTTATAAAGATACGAAAGAGCCGCCCCCGTTGCCGTGGCATAAATGGCATTTTGGGGAATAATAAAGTTTACGCCGTGCATTTTGTGCAACGCATTAAATACTTTTTTTGCGCACGGAACCAAGGTTAAGGTCCCTGTTAAAACTACGTCTTTCACGCTATCGTTGCGGCAGGCAAAAACAGCCATCATCCCAATAGTTTGAAAAGCCATATTTAAAATACCGAGAGCCAAGTCATTATGACTGGCTCCATCTTCCATTTTGCCAAAATTAGAAGCGGTTGTATCGGCAGACAAGGTGGGGATTATCCCCTTGCTGATGTCGCCAATGTTTAAATCTACCCGCTGTAAAGAGCCGCCGGCAGCCATTTCCACCACCGTTTTAAACGAGGTGGCCCCGCACAGTTTACTGCACAAACCCAGCACCGTGCCGCCGCCCACACCTGAGCCGCCGATATGGCGGATGCCGTCTCTCCCTGCGCGGACAAAGGCCGTTCCGGTGCCCATACTGACAATGAGCCCTTCCTTTTTGCCGGACAGCGCAAGCCCGCCCAGGCCAATGGCTTCAAATTCGTCCACTTTGGAAGTGGGTATTCCATACACCTCTTTTTTAAACAAGGAGGAGCCGACACCCGTTAAAATAATTTGTTTTACTTCCGGCAGCGTTAAATTATTTTCGTTAATAAATTTACCCAACGCGCCGTAAGCCGAGGTCAACGGGTCGGCCGCTTCTACTTTTAAAACGGAAATTAATTTTCCGCCGTCCGTGTAGCCCACAATTTTAGTGGTGGAGCCACCTACATCAATACCGATTACCGCGCTCATAAATTCTCCAACCCAATAGATTTTAAGAACGGTTTATTGTCCGCCGGACGGCCTAAAAAGTTTTCTACCATTTTTTCTTCGTCCAGCGTACCGCCTTTCTCCAAAATTTCACGGCGGAATTTCAAGCCCGTTTCCGGGTTAAAAATGCCGTTCTTTTTAAACTCGCCGAAGAAATCCTCGGCAATCACTTCCGACCACAAATAACCATAATATCCGGCATCATAACCGCCCATAATATGCCCGAACGAAGCCTGCGGAATCGTGCCTTTTGTAAGCGGAAGCCCGCGAATTTTTTTGGTTAATTCAAAATACAGTTTGGTGGTGTCGGGCGTCGTATCCACCGTATGGAGCGTCATATCGTACTGGGCAAAAAAGTCTTGCCGCAAGTACATTCCGCCCGCACCGAAATTCTTGGCCGCAATCATCCGTTTGATTAAATCATCCGGCAAGGCTTCGCCTGTTTTATAGTGTTTGCTGATTTTTTTAAGCACCTGCGGATCCCACGCCCAGCGTTCCAACATTTGGCTGGGGGCTTCTACAAAGTCCCAACTGACGCTGGTGCCCGAAAAGGCGGAATATTTGGCTTTGGTTAAGGCATTATGTAAGACGTGCCCGAACTCGTGGAATAAAGTTTCCACTTCACTGTGTTTTAATAAAGAAGGTGTATCGCCGGAGGGTTTATTTAAATTGGCTACTATCGCCACGAACGGAATTTGGTAAGTGCCGTCCTGCTTTTCTTCTCCCTCTACCAAGCCAAAGCAGGCTGCGTGTTTGTATTTGCCTTCACGCGGATAAAGGTCCATATAAAAGTAGGCCACCAGTTCACCCGAGGCTTTGTCTTTAATTTTAAAGGCCTTTACGTCCGGGTGCCATACGGGAATATCCACCGGCTCAAACGTAATGCCAAAAACGCCGCCAAATAAATCAAGCATACCGTCAATCACTACTTGGGACGGGAAATATTCTTTGATTTTTTCGCTGTCCAATTCCAAATTTTCCTTGCGGAATTTATTGCTCCAATAACCGCTCTCCCACGAGTAAAGCGTGCGGCTGTTTTTGCCTGTTTTGGAATTTTTGTAGGCAATCATTTCTTTATCTTCTTTTTTGCCAAGAGGTTTTAATTTCTTTTGCAAGTCTTTCAAAAAGGCCATTACCGTTTTGGGATTTTTGGCCATACGGTCCTCTAACCGCAGTTCGGCGTGATTTTTATAACCGAGCAGGCGGGCAATTTCGCGGCGCAAGGTAAGAGTTTTTTCCAGCAGTTCCACATTTTCCTGTCCGCCGCGGCGGTTGAATTTAAATTCCAGTTCCTTGCGGGCTTGTTCGTCATCGGCATTTTGCATAAAGGGTACATAGTCGGGATAATCTAACGTAACCAAATATTTGCCGTCATCGGTTTTGGATAGTTTTTGAATATAATCTTCGCCTAATCCTTGCAACTGTTCTTGCGTAACGGCCAAGGGGTCTTTGTACTCTTGGATATTTTTATCAAACTTAATGATGTACTCGGCTTTTTCTTTATTTAAGGCCTTAAATTTTTCCAAATCCGCATCATTTAAATCCATACCGCTGTTTTTAAACCCGATCAGCATTTCTTTAACGAGTTTTGCCTGCACCGGATCCAACCGGGGGTTGGTATCGGTATATTCGCGTATGGCTTTATAAACGTCGCGCCGGGTGGCTACGTCCACCATATATTGGCTGATTTGCATTTGTAAATCGTTGGCGGCATCGCGGAATTTTTTATCCGTGGACACATAAGACAAAAATCCGCTCATTCCCAAAGCGTTGCCGTAATTGTCAAAAGCGCGCTCGTAGCCCATAATGGTATTTTCAAAGGTCCGTTCCGCTTGCGGGATAGCAATTAAAGCGGCTAAATCTTTTTCCAGTTTCACGCGCGCTTCGGCCTCTGCCGGGGCCAAGTCCTGCGCCTGGTAATTAAAATGTAAAACACCGTCTTTATTAAACATATCTGCCATAGAAAACGCTCCCGTCGCGGTTAAAAGCAAAGCCGTAACCAAAAGTAATTTTGTTTTTTTCATATTAAAATAATACACTCTTAATTGTAGCGGTTTTGCCCTTATGCGGGCAACCGCCGGTTATAAAATCCGTAACAATAATAAAGAAACGTGTTTTGTTTCAGTGTTATTTGTTATAATTAATATTATATTAATTCTCAACATCAAGGAATTAGTGGAAAAATAAAAATGTACGAAGCGTTTGTACCCAAAGAGATATTCCTTACCAAAGGAATTGGCAGACACAAAGAAAAATTGGCCAGTTTTGAAGAAGCGTTGAGAGACGCCAAAATTGCCAGTTTCAACTTGGTGCCTGTGTCCAGCATCTTCCCTCCCGGCTGCAAAACCGTGCCCGTTTCCAAAGGGCTTCAAGAATTGCACCCGGGCCAAATTCTGCATTGTGTAATCAGCAGAAATACCAGTAACGAATACCGCCGCTTGATTTCCGCCTCGGTGGGGTTGGCTATCCCGAAAGAAGGGAAAACCACTCACGGATATATTTCCGAACACCACAGTTTCGGCGAAACCGATAAACAGGCCGGCGACTATGCGGAAGACTTGGCCGCTTTGATGCTCTCTACCACGTTGGGTATTGAGTTTGATAACAATACGACGTGGGACCAGAAAGAAGAAATCTGGAAAATGAGCGGAAAAATCGTCCGCACGACCAACATTACCCAGTCCGCCATCTGCGTGGAAGGCCTTTGGACCACCGTAGTGGCTGCGGCTGTGTTTGTCAAATAACTCCGGTAATATTTGTGAGCGATAACGTACAAACCGATAAGTTTATGGGGCTAGAGAGCAAATATAGTTCTCTGCCCCTTTGTAAATTCGTGGTAGTGCCTGTGCCGTTTGAAAAAACGGTCTGCTACGGGCACGGTACCGCCAAGGGGCCGGCTGCCGTAATTGAAGCCTCTACCCAAATTGAACTTTGGGACGAAGAAACCAAAACCGAAACCTGGGAATTGGGCATCAACACCCAACCCGCCATCAACTGCAAAGGTTCCACCAACACGGTTTTTAAAAATATTGATAAGACCGTGCGGAATTTAATGCAATACAAAGCCATCCCGTTTTATATTGGCGGTGAACACACGGTAACGCAAGCCCTGGCCCAGCCGTATATTGATAAATATAAAAATTTAAGCATCCTGCACTTTGACGCTCACGCCGATTTGCGCGAAACCTTTGAAGGCACGCCTAAAAGCCACGCCTGCGCGCTTTATCCGGCCAGCCGTCAGGTACCGGTGGTACAGGTGGGTATCCGCAGCGTAGCCAGCGAAGAAAAGCAATACTGCAATGCGGGCAAGGTTACCACGTTTTTAATGCACGAACACCGCGATATCAAAAAACTGATTCCGCAAGTGCTTGAAAAACTAACCGACACCGTCTATATAACTATTGATGTGGACGGATTTGACCCGTCTGTTATTCCGGCCACGGGCACACCGCAACCCGGCGGTTTTATGTGGTATGAAGCGCTGGACTTGTTCCGCGAAGTCATTAAACATAAAAAAATCGTGGCGGTGGATGTAGTGGAAGCCTGCCAACGCAAGGCTGATACCATTACGGAGTTTAACGTCTCCAAGTTAATCTACCGCTTAATGGGCTATTTGTCCGTTAAAAAATAATTTAAACCCGCTCGTAAGAGCGGGTTTTTTACTGAATCCTTGATGAACCGGGCTAAGTTAGATGCCCGGTTTTTTGCGCCCGGGAAAGCCCCGTTTTTGCCGATAAAAAAGGGCCTGCCTAAAACTTGCGCAAGCCCTTGTGCAAAACAATTTATCAATAACTAAAAGTAGAAACGGCCCGTAATCGCGCCACCAAAACCGGAATGGTCGGACAGGACATCTCCGTCTTTTTTAATTTTGGCCCCAAAATTATATTTCGCTTCCAAGCCAAGCGCAAACAAGGGGGAAAATCTATATTCAGCACCCGCCATAATATGCGGCGCTACTTTGCTTTTGGTGACTTTTTCGCTGCTGCCGGTGTCCTCAACCTTGAATTCCGTACGGTACAAAGAAAGCCCCGCGCCCACAAAAGGACTCCAGTGTTTTAATCCGTTATCTTTTTTATAATATACCGTCAAAGGAACGGAAAAGGAGTTTTCCTTTAATGCGCCGGACCCCGCGGGGGAAGATACTTCCAATTTGTTTTCGCCAAAAAAGTCCAACCCTAATTTGACACCCAATTTATCGGCATTGTCATTCAAGTCAAATTCATACAAGGCTTCTAAACCAAACACGCCGTTGTTTTCTTCCAGATCCGAATTTAGACCGTAGTAGCCGGCGTTATCTTGCATATCTTTCATTGTTTTGGGGTCATTTCAGCAACGCCCAATTTAACACCTAAACCCCAATTATCCGCTTTGGCAGCGGTCGGCCAGGCGCACAAAATACTCAAAAGCACTCCTAAAACTACTAGTTTTCTCATTTGATTTCTCCTTGTTTGATTAGTCAAGCGGGAAACCTGACATAAGTAGAGTATAACACATTTGGATTATTACAGCAAGCAAAAAGGAATGCTTTTCATAACCACAAAAAGCCGCCCAAAAGGGCGGCTAAAAAACTCGCAAGCAAACATTTTATAGCGGGGGTAACGGGCCTACATTTCCGCCTTCCGGCACGCTGTACGGCGTTTTTAAGAGAGCCTTGGCGGCATCATCAAAGCCCCATTTGTCTTTGAACGAAAGCACATACTGATACTGCTTTTTTGCTTTTTCGCGCTCGCCCAAGATATCATATACTTCGCCTAATCTAAATTCGTTCCACACCCCCCAGCGGCTAGGCTCTTGCTTTTCAAGCGCCTGATGGCCTTGCTCAAACAAGGTTTTGGCTTCTTCAAAATGGCCTTGCGCCATTTGGGAAGTGCCCAATGCGGTATAAGCGCGGGAAATGTAAATATCCTTATAGAACGGGTCTTTGCCAATCAGGGATAAAAATTTTTCGGCCTGTTCGGTTACTTCTTTATAATGGCCCGTTTCATACAGGCAGATAATTTCCACATAGTGCATGAGCGGATTTTTGGGATATTTAGCACGCAAATCGCGGATGTACTGCAACGATTTTTCCGGAGCATAATATTTACTGCCCCGCGTGTTTTGAATTTCAATTAAAATCAGTTTGGCACTGTCGGACGTAAAGTGCGCCTTTTCGCGCGCCAAGTTGAGTTGTTTTACTCCTTCGTCCGGGTTGCCTTTAATGGCGACAATTTTCGCCAATATTTTAATTACGGAAGGAAGCGTTCCTGCGTAATACTGATAAATACCCAGACCGAAATAAGCATCGTAATACGTTGGGTCTATTTCCAGCGACTTTTCCAGATTTTTAATTGCCTTCCTGCCGCTGAAATAGGCGGTAATCCAACTGCGGTTGCGCATTGTAAACATGGCACGCAAACCGTACAGCGCACCGATACCCATATAGGCATTGGAATCGTCAGGGTTCTTTTTAATCCAGCGCTTAATACCGCTGATAGAATCATCCAAAATTTGCTCAAACACCTTGCGCTGTTTATCGTCGCTCAGTTCATATTCGTATTCGTAGCGGCTCCAAGCAATCATTGCGTTGCCAAAGTGGGCAAAGGGGTGGTCGGGGTATTCGGCAAATACTTTTTGGATATTTTTATCTGCGGTGTCAAAATCTAAACTATATACGCCGTTAATCCCTTCCGTGGCATAGGCCATTACGTCCGGCGGGAGCGTAATTTCCGCTTGGGACGAAACGGCGGCGGCCGCCAAAAGGCATACCGCCGCCAGTAAATGCAAAAACTTCTTCATTACTTCTTGGCCTCAATCTTATCTTTGCCGAAGTAAGGGCGCAAGGCTTGCGGAATAATCACAGAGCCGTCGGCCTGTTGGAAATTTTCCAAAATAGCGGCAAAGGTACGGCCTACGGCCAAACCGCTGCCGTTAAGGGTGTGGACATATTCCTGTTTGCCTTGGGCGTTTTTAAAGCGCAACCCCATACGGCGGGCCTGGAAATCCAAACAGTTGGAGCAGGAGGAAATCTCGCGGAAGCGGTTTTCGCTCGGCATCCAAACTTCAATATCGTACGTCTTGGCGGAAGAGAAGCCAATGTCCCCGCTGCACAGTTCCACCACGTGATAAGGCAGGCCCAATTCTTTAAGCACTTCTTGCGCATCAGAAACCATAATTTCCAACATTTGGTAAGAGTGTTCCGGGTGGGAAAGCATTACGAGTTCCACTTTATCAAATTGGTGGTTGCGGATTAAGCCGCGGGTGTCTTTACCATAGGTGCCTGATTCCTTGCGGAAACACGGAGAATATGCCGTCAATTTCACCGGCAGTTCTGCTTCCGGAATCACGCGGATGCGGTTCAAGTTCGTAAGCGGAATTTCGGCGGTAGAAATCAAAAACTGTTTCGGTTCGCCCACCAGTTCATACATATCTTCGCGGAATTTGGGCAACTGGCCCGTACCAATCAAAATATCTTCGTTTACTACCACCGGGGGCAAAATTTCAGTGTATCCTTTTTTGGCGTGCATATCCAGCATAAACGCAATAATTGCGCGCTCCAAGCGGGCTCCGTCTCCCTTAAACAAAGCAAAGCGGCTGCCGGATAAAGCGGCGGCGGCTTCAAAATCTAAAATACCCAACTTTTCACCTACCGACTGGTGGTCCAACGGTTTAAAATCAAATTTAGGCAGCGGAATTGTGCAGGGCAAATATTCCGGGTTATCCGCATCACTCACGCCCACCGGGATTTTTTCGTTCGGTAAGTTCGGGATACTTAAAAGCAAGTCGTTAATTTCCTTTTTTAAAGGGTCCAACTCGGCTTCCTTTACAGCCATTTCTTCCTTTAACTTGCCCACTTCGGCCATTGCTTCTTTGGCGGCTTCGTCGCCCTGTTCCTTTTTAATTTTGCCAATAGATTTAGACATTTCGTTGCGTTTGGCGCGCAGTTCTTCCACGCGGGCTAAAACGGTTTTGTAAACAGAATATTTGGTCAGTACGCCGTCAATTTGCGCGGCCAATTCCGGCTTGCGCAACGACAGACGTTTTTTTACTTCATCAGGATGAGCAACGATATATTTAATGTCTAACATATAAGTCCTCTTATTTAGTTTCTAACTCTATTAAATATGGTTCCGGGAACCAATGACGGTACGGTTTAAAAGTGGCAACGGCATATTCCATTCCATAGGAAGTCAATAAATGCACGCTGACAGGAGCGACGGAACTTTGCCCAGCCACCAAGGCGCCCACCGTAAGCGCCGCTAAAACGAACAGCGTTTTCACACCCATAAAAAACGCTTTTAACAACCAAACAGCCGATTGTTCCGCCAAAGACGGATGAGAAACGCGGGTCATTTGGCCTCCTGTATTTTGGCCAATTCCTTGCTGAAACTTTTGACAAGTCCGCGCGCGATATAATCGGCCGCGTCCAACGCGCTGGAACCGGTTTCATCAGCCGAGCCAATCCATACAATTTCGGCCGTTTCCACATCTACCAGTTTGGCGATAATGCCCACCCGCGCATTGATGGTATATTCCGTCGGGCGGACTTCCGCCGAGTGCGTATATTGCGTACCCACGTTGCGCGTATAGCCCACATATGTTCCGTCGGGCAGTTGCATTACGTCTTGCTTGTAAACCGGGCGGGATTCCGTGCGGCGGGTGCTGGTAAGCGTTAATTCCGTGCGGGCGGGCGAATAGGAACTCACCTCGCCGATAAGCAATACATCTACACCTAAAATCTTGCCTATCTCGCGCGTAGTTTCGGGCGACAAATAGCCGGACACCGAAATATTATGTTCTTTTAAAACGCTTTCCAGTTGGGCGCGCTCTACTACCTTAAATCCGGCACTGATTAAATATTTGGCAAACAGATTTTCCACGCCCTGCAAAGCAGGCCGCGCATTTGTAAATGCCATTACACCGATACGGTCCATTTGGTTAAAATCATATGTTTTGCTGATAACCGTTTTGGGCGTACAGCCGCAAGCAATCAAACAAGTTGCCAGCGCCAGAATTAAGAACTTTCTCATAAATGTATTATATAATTTTTAGCCCTACGAAAAGGTATAATAATGATATGAACGAATTATCCCCCCTTTTCATACAAAAAGCAAAGAAATTAAAACTGCTGCTTACAGATGTGGACGGCGTGATGACGAACAGCCAGTTAAGTTTTTTTACAGGCGAAGACGGCGTTACGCGCGAAATCAAACATTTTGAATCGTTAGACGGTATGGGCCTTATGTATTTAACCTACTGCGGCGTGGAAACGGGCATTGTTTCCCGCGGGTCCAGCGACACTTTGGCCTGGTGGGCGAAAATTCTGGGGATGAAATACCTCTTTTACAACACGCCTGTAAAGCATAAGGCTCTTGTCTATTTACAGGAGCATTTTAACATCAAACCCGAAGAAACCGCCTTTATCGGAGATGACCTCATTGACCTGGGGATGATGTCGCGCGTAGGCTTGCCGCTTGCGGTAGCCAACAGCGTACCGGAGGCAAAAAAATTAGCCCTTTACACCTCCCCCCGCCACGGAGGTAATGCGGCCGTACGCGATATTGCGGAGCAAATTTTGCGCGCCCGCGGCCAATGGGATAAAGTAGTGCAAGACAATACCGACGGAACTTTTACAACCGTAAAAAATCAAATTCACATTGTAAAAGGATTATAAAATTTTTACAATATACTTATCTTATATTCAGTAAGGAGACTTATGAAAAAACTGCTTTTATTATGCGCCTTATTCGTAGCCGCCCCTGTGGTGTTGGCGCAGGACTATTACGGCTTGCAAGAATACGGCTTGCGCCAAAATACCACCCGCGTAGAATTTTACGGCGGTATGGTATTACCCCAAAACACTTGGTCCCACCACGGACAGGAAGTGGACCTCGGTACCACCGGGTGGACCGCCGGTATCGGTTTTACCCGCAACCTGGTGCCTGTCTTTTCTTTGGGTTTAGATGCTAACTATGCCCAACTGGGCGACGGCGATACCTTTATTTCCGGCGGGAAAGAATCCTACTACCGCACAGGTATTGCTACCGGGCTTGTTACCGGGCGCGTAAATTTCTTCCCCACCCAAGCCACCCGCTTGTATGTTCCTTTCGGTATCGGTGTGGGCCATATGTTTGCCCGCCAAAAATTTGACGACGGTTCCCACTTAACCACCAACAGCACCGACTTGGCGCAAATGATAGGTGTTGGTTTGGAATTTGATATTGACGATTCCACCATCTTTGGTGTGGAAGGCCGTTACTATTTAGTAGAAGCCGCCAGCGACTTTAAAAATGCCTTTGGCAAAAGCCGTATCCACTATACGAACGTAATGCTCAAATTGGGTTGGCGCTTCTAATAGTTTTATTGCAAAACCCCGCCGCGCAACACGGCGGGGTTTTTTATTTTATGCCCGGGTTATTTACTTTTTTACCCCGGGTATTGTATGATAAGAATATGGACGATATTTTTATAAAGGTATTTTTATCCCTTATCTTGGGCGGCGTGTTGGGTATGGAACGCCAATATCACGATAAGCCCGCCGGCTTCGCCACTAACTGCCTCATCTGTCTGGGCGCAATGCTGTTTACGATTTTATCCGAATATATGGGCCAACAGGGCGGAGACCCCGGCCGTATTGCCGCACAAGTGGTAACAGGCGTGGGTTTTTTGGGTGCAGGTTCCATTTGGCGCGACGGCAACAAAATTTCCGGCTTAACCACCGCCGCAGGCGTTTGGTTGGTAGCCGCTATCGGTATGGCGATAGGATACGGACAGTATTTTTGGGCTTCCCTTTCGGCGGTATCCATTTTGCTGGTGCAACTGGGCGTGCGTAAAACGCTTAAACTGGTGGAACTCGTCAAACATTACGATACGGTTTACATTGTATGCGACCCCACTTGGGACACCGTAAACCAAATTATCAAAAAAATTGAAGCGCACCAAGTAACTATCTTAAAAAATGAGGTTACCAAACAGGATAACCGTTTTTACGTTAGTTTAGTAGCCACTTTTACCGGGCACGACTTTCAAAACATTACCAAAGACCTTCTGGAAATGCCCGAAGTGTATAGTTTATATAAATAACAGGAGATACGTTAATCTATGACGGACGAAATGAAACCGATTCCGCTGTTTAATTTAAAAGAACAGCACGACAGTTTGAAGCAGGAAATTAATGCGGCGGCGTTGGAAGCCCTAAACTCTATGCATTGGCTGCTAGGCCCGCAAACCGAAAAATTCGAAGAAGAATTTGCCAACCTTATCGGTGTGAAACATTGTATTACTTGCTCGTCCGGCGCGAGTGCTATTCAAATTGCTCTGGCCGCCGCCGCAATAGGCCCCGGAGACGAAGTAATTACCACCCCTTTTACCTTTATTGCCACGACCTCCTCTGTCAGTTTGACTGGAGCCAAGTTTGTGTTTGCCGATATTGACCCGCGCACCTATAATTTGGACGTACAGGACGTGGAACGAAAAATCACCAAAAAAACAAAAGCCATTTTGCCCGTCCACCTCTACGGTTATCCGGCAGATATGGACGCTATTATGCACCTGGCCAATGAACACGGTTTAAAGGTAATTGAAGATTGCGCGCAAGCCCATTTGGCTATGGCAGACGGGGTGAAAGTTGGCGGCATTGGCGATGCGGGTTGTTTTAGTTTTTACCCGAGCAAAAACCTGGGTGCCTGCGGAGATGCGGGCTGTGTAACCACCAATGATGACGAAATTGCCGACCGGTGCCGCTCCCTGCGCCACAGCGGACGCGCCAAAGACAAGGCCTATGAATACGATTTGGAAGGTTCCACCTTGCGTATGGACGAAATTCAAGCCGCTATTTTGCGCGTAAAACTGCCGCATTTGGAAGAGTGGACTGAGAAGCGCCGCAAGGCCGCCGCTTGGTATGCCGAAGGATTAGAAGGTGTGCCGGTGGTCCTCCCCCCTACCCCTCCCGCCGGATATGAACAATCTTACTATGTTTACACCATCCGTGCGGAAAAACGCGACGAATTGCAAGCCTATTTAAAGGCTAACAATATTGGTTGCGCGGTGTATTATCCGGTACCGCTTTATAAACAGCCGGCCTATAAGGACCGTGGTTTTAAAGCAGAGGACTACCCGGAAGCCGAAAAAGCCGCCAAAGAAGTCCTCTCTATCCCGATGTTCCCGGAAATTACCGAAGAACAAGTGCGCCGCGTGTGCGAAACAATTCGTGCCTTTTATGAAAAAGACTCCACTATCTAAACGGATGTTTGAGGTTAGCGTGGTGTGCGCCAGAAACTTTACAGGGCAATCCGGTTTTTATGGGTTGCCCTGTTTTGATAAAGCAGGATATCCGTATTACCCCTTGTACAAAAACACTTTATGACGCTTGATTTTTAAAATTATCCTTATTTTTTAAGTATTTTTTATCAAAACAAATCTGTTTCTAACAATACCCTATCAAAACCCTGCTGGATGACGGCGTTATTAATCAAAAGTCATCCTAAATTGGCGGCCCGCAGGGTTTTCAGGATCTACAACTTGGGTAGTGATTGTTGTTATCTAAAAGGTCATCCTGGAAGGTTGCTGTCCAGTATCTGTCGTTTTCCTCTTTTCGAATAACAACAGATCCTGGACTACTACTTTCCAGGATGACAGCAAACAGCCAAAAGCCGTTAAGGACAATTAAAAAAGAGCAACACTAAAAAGTGTTGCTCTGGTCATCAAGGAATTAGTCCATACATTGTTTTACCAAACTGCGCCTCACAAACAGCGTATAGGTTCATAAGAGCGCGCCCTTGCAAAAACAGTGTGGCTCAACTAATCATTACCCAGCGTATTGAGTCGCCGTCCGCAGGACCCGCAGGACTATAACATTTTAGTTTTAAGGCGGCTTGCGATATTGTCCAATTCGTCTAAGGAATTATAGTGAATAACGAGCGTTCCTTTCTTCATATTTTTGCCGTACTTCACTTCCACCTTGGTACCTAATGCAGATTGCAAATCATTTTCAAAGGAAGCCACTTCCACCGGCTTTGCGCCTTTTTCAGCCTTTTTAACCGGGCACATTAAAGCGCGCGCGGCATCTTCGGCTTGGCGGACCGACATTTTGCTATGGTGCATTTTTTTAAACAACATTTCGCGTTTAGCAGGGTCCGTAACCATTAACAAGGCGCGCCCGTGCCCTTCGGAGATAGCACCGTCCTGTAAGGCCTGTTGAATTTCTGGCTCCAAGTCCAGCAAGCGCAACGCATTGGAAATAGCGGCCTTAGATTTGCCGCAATAAGAAGCCAAATCGGTCTGTGTAATATAGAATTTGCTCATTAAATTACGGTAACCAAGAGCCGTTTCAATGGGGTTTAAATCTTCGCGCTGGATATTTTCAATTAGTGCCAGCGCACACATTTCCTGGTCGCCCAAGTGTTTGTGTACAATCGCATCAATTTCTTTTAACCCGGCCAACTGGGTAGCGCGGAAGCGGCGTTCCCCCACTACAATTTCGTATTTATCTAGGCCCGCATCATAGACAACTACAATAGGCTGTGTCAGGCCGTGTTCTTTAATAGATTGGGCCAACTCTTGCAATTTTTCTTCGTTAAATACGCGGCGCGGTTGAAAACGGTTGGGAACAATTTTGTTTACATCAATGCGCGTAACACTCATCCCCGGGGTTTGCTGTACTTGCACAGCAGCCTCGTTGGTGGGCATATTAACCACTTGTTGCGTTTGTTTAATTAAAGCGTCTAAACCTTTACCTAATGCCTGTCTTACCATCTTATCCTCCAAAATCGTAATTCACCGGGAGTTCGCCCGTCATCTTAAAATCTTTATAAGCACTTGCATCAGCCCCGCGACGGACCAAAAATTCAATAGCCAACTGGATATACGCATTGGCTCCGCGGCAAGCCGGGTCATAATTGAAAATAGATTGCCCGAAACTGGGAGCCTCAGCCAAACGGATATTACGCGGAATCGGCGTTTTATATACTTGGTCGCCAAAATATCGGCTGACCTCAACAAATACCTGCTTAGACAAATTCATACGAGCGTCATACATTGTCAAAAGGCCGCCGTCCATTTTTAGTTTTGGATGCAAAAATTGTTTAATTTTGGCCACCGTATTCATAAAGTGGGCCAATCCCTCCAACGCATAATATTCGCACTGCACTGGGGTAATCACACTGTCTGCCGCCATCATCGCGTTTAAAGTTAAAAGACCCAAAGATGGAGGACAATCAATAATAATATAATCATACATAGCGCGCAGCGGGTCCAAGACATCTTTAAGCATATTTTCGCGTCCGCGCACATTTACCAATTCCACCTCGGCACCGGATAAATCTTTACAGGCAGGCAACACATCTAACATTTCGCTAGATGTTTGGCGGACCACCTGTTCAAATGTGGCTGTTTTGGTAAGTAAATGATATACAGATTTATCGCCGTCTTGTACCGTTACCCCCAAGCCAGAACCGGCGTTACCTTGCGGGTCAAAATCTACAAGCAACACATTTTGATTTAAACAAGCCAACGCATAAGAAAGGTTGATAGAAGTGGTGGTTTTACCTACTCCGCCTTTTTGGTTGGCAATGACGACAATTTCTCCCATAAATCCTCCGTTTCTCTATACATATATTAAACATTAATTGGTGTTAAATTGCAATATAAAGGGCCTTGTTTTCACGTGAAAACAGTTATTTAATCCAATGAATACGGTTAAGCGGCCAATGTACAAACCAAGCCTTTCCTTTGATATTTTCGCGCGGAACGGGGCCCCAAAAACGGGAATCACAGGAATTATCTCTATTATCCCCCATAGCAAAATAGGAATTTTCAGGAACCACAACCGGACCAAAAGAATCACGCAATTCAATTCCTAAATAATTATCCAATAAATGGTCTTCCCACAAGTTCTGATATTCTTCTTTATCATCTACCTCAAAATAAGGGACTCGTTCTAAATCCTCATAAACCTCATAATCTTGCTTAGGAAGTTCTTTTCCGTTCACCCACGGACGACCATTTTTTACCTGAACTGTATCACCGGGCATAGCAATTATGCGCTTAACAAAATCCTTACCATACTGACTACCGCCGCAATTTTGTTGAGAGCGGTCCTTAGCGGGAAATTGAAAAACAATAATATCCCCCGGTTTAATCTGTTCATACGCACCAAAGCGCACATTCGTAAATGGAATACGGAAACCATAAAATGCTTTATTTACAAACAAATGGTCCCCCTCCACCAAAGTATAACGCATAGAAGCGGAGGGAATTTTAAAAGCCTGTATAAAAAAGAACATCACCACAGAGGCCACAAACCCGGCAAAATATACCGTATTACTCCACTCCAAGTCCGCCTTCATTATTTTCTTTCTTTTATCATCTGTGGCTTTTTTTCCTTTAAGCAGGCCATATATTGCACACCCCAAAGATAAAACAATACCCCAAACAAGCCTGGACCAGTTTAAGGGTTCTCCCGCTCCGCCGCCCATTACAAAGGTTAAAACATACACCGCACAGGATAAAATAATAAACAAAAAACCAGCGTGCCACCAAGCAAAAGACGTATTAGAATTTAATTTATTCTTTTTATTTAAATAGCGGGTAAATAACGTAAAGGCGTACATAATACACGCCACTGCAAAAAGACGTTGTTCCATAAAAACTCCTAATTTGTTTTCACGTGAAAACTATTGTTTAAAACTTGTTGATAAATTTGTTGATATTGTTGAGAACTCTGCCCAATCCGCTTGGAAATTTGAAGAGAATTACCCCTCATTGTTTCGCGCAGTTGTGCATTATTTATCACTTCTGCCATAAAGCAACTTAACAGCGTAATGTCTTTGGATGGGAAAACAAATCCATTTTTCCCGTGTTCCACCCACAAAGGCATATCGCCTACTTTACTAACTAAGCAAGGCAAGCCTACTTGGATAGATTCCAGTAAAGATAAAGGCAAAGATTCTTCTATGGACGGCAAAACAAACACATCTGCCATATTAAGCCACTCATTAATATTATCCTGCTTTCCGGCTAACAAGACTGTTTTTTCCAAACCGTTTTGGCGGATAAAATCTTCTAATTCGGTCCGTTTTTTCCCCTCTCCCACATATATCAAACGGGCATTTGTATAAGTTCGTGCCACATTACGAAATGCCTTTAATAAGGTCATAGGGTCCTTAACCGGGGTCAAACGCGCCACTTCTATAAATATAATATGTTCCGGAGCATAAGCATATTTCTTCCGCATTTTATCACGCAGTGTTTCATCCGCATAAAAAACAGTTTTATCCACTCCGTTTGGAAGTAAATAAACTTTATTTTTATTATACTTTTGCTTTTCTATCAAATACCGAGCCGTTGAAAAGGACTCTGCCACTGTCAGCGTATCTAAATCTTTTAATAGTTTATCCGCCCAACGGAGCGGAAACATCTTTTTAGATAAGTCAAAATGCGGTGTACTAATAAGTTTCACTTTTTTACCAGCACACGCCACCCGGGCATATTCTATTGCGCGGTAGAGCATAGCATGCACAATATCCGGCTGAAAATCTTTTATCTGCGCCGCTAGTTTTTGGATAACTCCTCCACCATATCCGCGCATATTTAGGCTTATTACCTCAATGTGATGTTTGGTTAATTCCTGTGCCACCGGGCCAAGCGGTTTTAAACAGACCACCCGCACAGAGTGAACTTGGGCTGTTTTTACAGCCCTTTTGGAACTATCTGTAAAAACAGCCCAAGTTCACTCTGT